>Ga0066609_10000219_pt1 | contig 40182 bp, 47 predicted proteins | sample SaaInlV_DNA_150m_FD_60378 | JGI IMG/M metagenome (GOLD analysis project Ga0066609, IMG submission 60378) | Marine microbial communities from expanding oxygen minimum zones in the Saanich Inlet - SI075_LV_DNA_150m | ecosystem: Environmental > Aquatic > Marine > Unclassified | place: British...
AGGATTTGTTTTAATTTATTATCTTCAAACATTAATACATCATATGTATATAAAATTTTATTAAAGAACTTTTCTGTTTTAAGATAAAAATATAAAATATACTTTATTTTATCTTCATTACTAATTTTATCAAATTCATCTTCTGTTATAATTATTATTTTTTTATCTTCAAATATTTTTCTTCCAAAAAAAGAATCTAATCTATGAAATCTATCCTTAATTTCAAATACTATTGGATTTTTATCATATTCATAATTTGAGAATGATGATTTTAAATTTCCAATTAGTCTCATTACACCTTCAGTACCAGTTTTACTTGCATCAAAATGTGATTTAAAAAAGGAAAAAATTTCATCTATTTTATTTCTCTGATTAAAAATATTATTATTAAAAATTCTATCAAACCAAACCAATCCTTCACAACTTTTTTTAAATTCTATTATTGATTTTAAAAAATATATTTTTTTCGATAAACTAGTATAAAAATCATTAATAACTTTTTTTGTTATTTCAAATCTAGAATCAATGTGGTTAAATATTAAAAATATAGGAAGATTAAAACACAATTCAAAATTATTTTTGATATAGAATCTTAATAAAATACTAAGTAAATAATCATCAATCTTTCTCTGATATTTTAGAATATTTATTAAAAAAACTAAAGGATGCTTTAAACTTTTTATTTTATCATCAACAATATTCCAATCAGAAATATTTGTAGGTGAATTGATTAAATTTAATTTATCTTCATTATCAAATATTGCATTCGAAATGATATTTTCATTATCGAATATTGTATTCGAAATAATATCTTCATTGTACATTATTATGGGTGATAAAATAATATGACCAATAAAAACGAATTATAACATAAGTAATAAATTTGAACATTTTACTCCAAAATCAATTGTCCTATTCATACCAGCACCAACAACCCAGTGACTATGAAATATAGTATCACCTGCACCAATGTATAAATATTTATGACTATTATGATCAATAATTTTTGAACATTCAATTGAATGTCTCATATAAGTATGCCATATATCAAAAGATATTACGTAATCCTTATTATTAATATTTTTTTTCTTCATAAATTTTTTATAAAATTGATATATTTTATTTCTTTCATTTGTATCTTTTATGACTCTACATACTTGAATTAAGTCTTCAATCTGTAAATATCTTCCTTTTAATTCTACATATGTTTTTAGATCAGTCTCATTTTCTATATTTATATCGATTTTATCTTTCCATTTTAATGATTTAAAATTGTAACAAGTCAAACTAGCATAAAAATAATTTTTAACAAACTTTTCATTTTTATTAAATATAACCAAATTTTGACTTGGTATAGTAGTAATCAAATCTCTAACATGTTCAGGTTTTAAATTATATTCTTTTGATAATTCATATTTTATATCTTTAGGAATATTTGCAAATGATTCTTCAGATATCCAATCATATATATCAAAATTACAAATATCATTTTCTTGATTACACTCATTTCTCATTAATCTTCCTCCGGTGCAATCAAATAATACTTCTATATTTAAGTCTTTCATTGTGTCATTAACCTTTTTTGAATCAGCAGACCAAAAATGAATTGGAATTTTATCAACATGTACTTTTGAAAATAATATATATTCTAATACATTAATGTTAAAATATAAATAATCCCTTTGTTCTTCCAAACAAAAAATTTTATCAAAAATAGTTGAAAAATATGATGACCTAGTAGCAAATGGTCTTTCTCTAGTAAATGGCTTTCTATATATTTTTCCTTTAGATTCTTCTATTCTATTATCAAATAAAATTGTTCTTACTAGTGGTTCATTACCTAATGAACTCTTATTATAAAAAAAATTAAGATATAAAGCTAAAAATAATCCAGTAGGTCCTGTTCCAATAATCGCAATATTAATAACTTTACGTCCACCAATTAACATATTAACTTCTTTTTTATCTAAATACTCGTAACCATTGATCCCTGGATAAAAATTATCTAATGAAAATGCCTTATCTAATTTTACTGTCGATGGAATTAACATATAAGATACTTCATTAACTAACGTCTGTATATTTTTTATACTTTCTCCATTAGTTACAGAATTATAAATTTTCTTTATTTTATCAGAATCAAATACTTCATATATTTGTCTTCTTTTTTCAATATCTTTAGTTAATTTTATTCTATTCTCACTTATATTATAAATTAGTTCTTTTCTTAGTACCAAATCTTCCTTTTGAAAATTAAAAGTATATTTTGAATTAACATTAAATACACGTTTTTTATATTTAATTACTTTTAATATATCGAAAAAAAATGGATGCACATATTTACCTTCTTTTTTTGTAGCCGTTAATTTAGAAAATAAATAATTTATTTTATTTTTAATTTCTTCCATATTAGTTTATTTTAGATTTAATTTTAAAAAATTTATAGATTTGATTTGTTACCATAATAAAAACAGTGAATCAATTTTTAATAACACGAGATAAAACAAAAATAAATGTTAAATAAAATACAAAAATACCTGTAAAAAATAACCAATTTCTTTTTGGTAATTCTTCAATTTCATCTTCAATACTATCATTAATCCATAAATTATAATTTATTGAATCTTTTAATTTTTCATCATCTATTCTATCTTTATCATGAAAATTTTCAATGATAGTGCTTTTGATGTATTTTTTTATACCTTTTTGTAAAATATTATTCATTATATAATCTTATAGAAATTTTTAATTTATTTTACTTTTTATCTTAGATATAACATAGTTGTTAATAAAATAATAACTAAACAAGTGCCAATTATAAAATAATTTGAATTAATTAAACTACTAGTAGTTTTTTTTAATTCAAATACCAAGCCAGCATGACCTGATTTTCTAGTTAAACTATCTATATCTGAATTTAAAATACCAGATAGATAAGCTTTTGAATTATCATCTTTCTCAACAAAAGAAGAAAATGCTAAAGGTGAACTTATCAAAGGAAAATCTAAATCAAAATTTATATTATTAAACATGAATAAATCTTCTCTTCTATCATCATATTCCTTGTCAACAGCTATTCCAGAAATTTTTATATTTAATTTTGGATTACGTTCAATCCATTTATTGGAATAATTTTTAATCTCTTCATTTATTAATTTGGATGAACTTGATTCTAAATCAATTCCGGAAACAGTTTTAATGAATTCTACAATATTAATTACAAATTTAACTTCAAATGTTGAACCGTTTGATGTTATTTCAAAATTATCTCCAATATAATCAATCATATTCTGTATTAATAAATTCTGATCTTTTATCATTTTTAATAGATTTAATGAAATAGCACTAAAAAAATTATCACCAGAATTTTTATTCAAGACTTCTTCCATTTGTTTTAAATATCCCATTTCTGGTAATTTAGATACCATATATTTTAAACCTGCTAAAGGAAGTGACGATTTCTCTATAGTATAACTTCCTGATAGTTTCTTTTTTTCTAAATTTGAAGTATCAAATAATTTATAGGAATTTTCTTGTAATTTTTGTACAGAATTAAATGTTAAATCTGCAAAATTCTCTTTATTAGAAATATTTTGATTATTATTACTCTTTCCAATATTAGTGTAAGAATAACCTAAAAATTCATTATTAAAATAAACCATATATATATTTTCATAGATAAAATTTTTTATCTACAATTCAACAAGTTAGATCAATTTTGTATTTTCAAAAAGACAGAGAATCTATATTTTATTTATTTTAATACTAAATAAATTACAACACCTAATACTATAAAAAATATTAATAAAAATATTAATAATAAATAAGATGGTTTATGTTCTAATTTTATTATCATATATGGTTCTAATTTTTTTTCAGCAGTAAATTTATTAATTTCATCTTTTGTCATATTAGATAAATTAAAACTTTCTGTTTCTAAAGAAGGAATAAATTTCCAAATTACAAAATAATAAATCTTATCGTTTTCTTTTTCTTTGTAACATTTAATAAATCTTCTTGGAGATTTATCAATTGTATATATTCCTTCATCTTTATTAGCCAGCGTTAATTCTAATGTTAGTGTATTTTCAGTAGTTTCATCTTCTATAATAGAATCGTAAGTTAATAATAATAAAACTTTATTATCACTAGTAGATTCTAATGTAATTTTACCACCTTCAAATTCACTATTATCTTCTAATTTTTCTATTGATAGTTCATAACTACCTCCAGATTTTAATGATGATATTTCTACTTTATCTTCTATTTCACTAAATTTTTGTGAAACAACAGTATTTTCAAACTTTTCAATAATTGATTCTTTAGAAATATTATTGACACAACCTCTGTTATATATAAACATCTATATATACTATTAGAAAAATTAAATATATAAATTATATTATATAATGGTTAAGTATTATCTTACAAATGGAGATTATGTAGATGAACAAATTATAGAAAATTTTCATAATTCTTCTTTAGCAAAATATAATGATCCTAAATTAAATAATAAAAAATTAATTGAAGAATGGAGATCTAGATCTGCATCTAGAATTATAAAAAAAGCAGCAAGATCAGTATCAAGAACTGTATCAAAAACTGTATCAAAAACTGTATCAGATATTAAAGTTATAACAAAAGTAGTTAATAATGGAATATCCAATGTAGTTAAATCAACAGCAATTGTAATTGACCCAATCTCAAATAATATTACAAATACAACTACAAATATAGAACGTTCAATGAATAAATTTTCTAATTCTGTTATTTCTAGTTCATTAAAAGATTTTTCAGTTATAGGTAAAGAATTAAAAAACTTTTCAAATGATTCATTAGATGATATTGGAGGTGCATATAAAGTTTTAGTGAAATTAGGATATAATATTGGTGATGATATTAAAGATGCTTCTAATGATTTTGCAAATGAATTAGCAAAATTAGCTACATCAAATGAAATGAAAACATTTTACAGAAATTCATTTGGTTCTAAATTTGCATTGTCAATTGGAGATGTATTTGAAGATGTAGCAGAATCTGTAGCAGATGCTGTAATTGGATTTATAGATCCTTGTTTTTGGTTAACTGCATATTTATGTCCTCTTCTTATACATGGTTTAATACTTTCAATACAGATATCTATGGGAATTGGAACATTAGGAACAGAAACTGCAAAATCTGAAGGTACATTCTCAATAATGGTTCTTATTATTAAAAGAATGATAAAAGAAGCTACAACAGGTAGAAAAGGAATAGTTTCAATGATGGCTCATAAGTTAGTTGGTTCAATGTTAACCCCAATAATTGCTCCAATGGTAATGATTATGTTATTATCAGCAACTGCAGATCCTAGATATATAGAATCAATATCAGGTCCTATGTGTGTTTTAATAACTCATGCTCTTGTTAATTATATTATTTTTAGTGATTCTGGTATGTCATATACATATTTTATTGTAGGATTTATTGCAGCTTTTATGTGTTCTGGTAATGTTTTTGGTGTCAATATAAAAAATATACCAGGATTAGAAGGTTTTGTTCCATATTTTAAAAGATCATTAAAATTTCCAGGGTTAGATTGTTCTAAATTTACAAATGTTAAAAAGATTGAGCATTTTACAAATATATCAAGAGATTCAGAAAAGATAATAAGTATACTTAAAGAAAAAACAAATTCCAAAAAATCTTATTCTGAATTATCAAAAGAAAATGATACAAAAATGGAGAAAATTTATAAAGATACTTTGACATCTATTAATTCATCAGAAAAAGAATATGAGAAATTATCAGAATCAGACGATATATTATTAACAGAAATTAAAGATAATGGTAATTTACTTGGATCTTATAATAATCGTACATCATTTGATAAACTGATTAAAGAACAAAAATTACCAATATATATCCAATTTAATATTTCTAGTCCTGGATTAAAAGAAAGAGATGGTATGATATATAAGAGGTATACTAAATTACCTGATAACTATAGTTTATTTGATACACTACATAAAACATGGTCAGATAATAATAACAAGTTTCATACAGACTTTGAATTATTTAATAATATAAATGATGCTGTAATAGACAAAGATCCTTGGAAATCTTGTAATTTTAATGATAATGGCATTGGTTTTAGTAGAGATTGTGGACCTAACGGAAATTCTGGAAGAGATTGGATAAGTGTTAATTGTGACAATAACGGTAACAATTGTAAATATAATAAAGGTAAAAATAATTGGAAATTTACATTAATTAATAAATTACCAAAATTTATTGAATTGAGTAAATTAAATAGTACTGATATATGGAAAGATTCAGTAGGTAATAGTAATGTTGAATTTATTAAAGGTAATTTAAATAGTGTATCAAAATCTTCATATATTAAATATGATGATGGTATTGAAAAAGGTTTTGGATATTTAACTGGTCTTAGTAATGTTAGTATTAAGTTTCCTCAAAACATAAATAAAGATAATTGGACAATTGTATATGTTACTAGATATAATTCACTCAAATTTAAAGGACGTATTTTACAAGGAGGTAGTAGCAATTGGTTAGCAGGGCATCATGGTGGTAAAGCTGGTGTATCTCATCAAAATTCATGGATTAATCATGGTCAATTTCCTGAACAAAAATCATGGGTATTTGCTATCGAACAACCTAATAAATTTATTAGAAGAAGTGGTAAACATGATTGGGAACTTTTTACTGGCGGTAAAGGAATAGGTGCTGATCAAATTTTTATTAATGGAGGAAAATATCCTAATGAATATTCAGATTTTGACATAGCTGAATTAATTATATATAATAGAAAAATTAGTGATTTAGAAATTGAAAAAGTAAAGAATTATCTTGAAAATAAGTATATCCAAACATCTAACAGTGATCAGTTAGAAGTACATAGTGGGATTCAAAATAGATATAATTACGAATCATTTAAAAATGGTATATGGGTAGATACTGTTGGTAATAAAAATGTTAAAATGATTCAAGGTAAATTAACAACTGTTGATAAATCATCATATGTTAAGTATAACGATGGTATCGATAAAGGATTTGGATATTTAAAAGGTCTTAGTAATGCTAGTATTGAGTTCCCACAAAACTTAAATAAGGATAATTGGACAATTGTATATGTTACAAGATATGATCCTTCAGCAAAATATAAAGGACGTATTTTACAAGGCCGTAGTAGCAATTGGTTAGCAGGGCATCATGGCGGTAAAGCTGGTGTATCTCATCAAAATAAATGGATTAATTACAATAAATTGTCTGAACAAAAATCATGGGTATTTGCTATCGAACAACCTAATAAATTTATTAGAAGAAGTGGTAAACACGATTGGAAACTTTTTACTGGTGGTAAAGGAATAGGTGCTGATCAAATTTTTATTAATGGAGGAAAATATCCTAAAGAAAAATCTGATTTTAACATAGCTGAATTAATTATATATAATAGAAAAATTAATGATTCAGAAATTGAAAAAGTAAAGAATTATCTTGAAAATAAATATATTCTAAGTCAAAGATCTACCAGTGATCAGTTAGAAGTATATAATGGGATTCAAAATAGATATAATTATGATTCATTTGAAAAAAATAACAAATTATCAGGAGAATACAATACACGAGATAAATTTGATGATTTAATGAGATCACAAAAACTACCAATATATATTAAATTTGATATAAAAAATCCTAAACTTGAAAATAGAAAAGGTATGATATATAAAAGATTAACTCCATTACCTGATAATTTTAGTTTATTTGATACATTACATAGAACATGGAAAGATACAAATAATAGATTTAATGTTGATTTTAGTTTATATAATGATCTAAATGATGCAATTAATAATAACAATAAATGGAATCATTGCAATTTTAACTATAATAATATTGGATTTAGTCGTGATTGTGGTCCAGATAAATTAATAGTAAATGATTGGATAGGAATTAAATGTGATAACAATGGTGAAAATTGTACATATTATAAAGGTAAAAAGGATTGGTCATTTACTCTATTAAAAAGATAAATTAAATATTAATATATAAATAATATAGTTTTTTATAAATTATATTTAATTTCTATAATATCATAATAATGGTTAAGTATTATCTTACAACTGGTGATTATGTAGATGAACAAATTATTGAAAATTTTTATAATTTTGATAATAGTAATAATTTAGAAAATGATAATTTAATTGAAGAATGGAGAAGATTAGGTAAAGATATAAGAAGAACATCAAAAAATGTAGCAAAAGGAACAAAAAAAGCAGCAACAGTTGTATCAAAAATAGCAATAGATCAAGCACAAAATCAAATAGATAAAAGGATAGCTGCTGCAAAAGCAGTGCAATCAGCAGCAATATCAGCAGCAAAAATAACAAAAGAAGCAGTATCAACAAAAATAAAAAAAAATGTAGATAAAACAGTAGAAGAGGTTGAAAAAAAAGAAGAAGACGCAGAAAAAGTAGCAAATGAAATAGAAAAAAGAACAAAAGAAACACAAAAAAAATTAGAGGAAGCATCTGTACAATTAAAAGATTTACAACCTACTTTCTCTCCTGGAAGAAGAAATGAGTATGGTCCTAATACAGGAATAAATGGAAAAAACTACAGAAACAGAAACAGAAATGACGAAAACAACAGAAATGACGAAAACAACAGAAATGACGAAAACAAAAGAAGCAGTAACAAAGGATTTTTTAATGGAAAAGGCATTTTTAATAGATTTAGAAAAAAAAGCAGCAAAAAAAGCAGCAAAAAAAGCAGCAAAAAAAAGAAACAAAAGTAGAAAATGAATCTGATCCTTACTAAAAAAATTTTTATGAATTTAATAATATATTGATAAAAATTGATTTTAACCTATATTACTTCTAGTACTTGGTAATATAAATGGTTAATGATAGATCACATCAACAAAATAATAATATATTCTACTTTATTGATGATAACTCAATACAAAATCGTACAATATTTATGACTTTTGATACATATATAATGAACAATATATTAGATTACTTTGATACTCTCGGTAACAATGTTTTTATGATAAAAGAAAATAGAATTATAAGTGAAAATTTGCTAGAAGATATTAGAAATTATCGACATCTTATTTCTTATAATGTTATAACTACATCAACCTAACATTAATTTGGATATAGAATTTTTTTATAAATTAAAAATATTTCACATGTCAGAACATCTTATGACTTATTTCAAGTTAAAAGATGTGCACATAGAAGCTCTAGAAAATTTTCTTAGTTCCGTACTATAGCATAATTATAACATAATTATACCATAATATTATATTTACCATTAGAAAATTTTAAATTAGGTATTCCAATTATTCTTGCATTTAGCGAATCGTACTTTACCGTGTCTTTTTTAGTTAATAATTTCTTATTAACTAGGTTTATTAATGATTCCTTTAATTTATCTCTATCTTCGTCGTTAGATATTATTAGTTTTTGGACAAATTCTTTTAACTTTATTATTTTATGAATATTAGACAATTTTGTCCATGGTTTTTTATACAAATAATCATCAGAATAATCATTAATATCTATATTTTTTTCAGAACTATCTACATTAAACTTATTTTCTGAATTATTTAGTAATTGTCTATTTTCGGTGTCACTGGATGTTATACTATTATTTGAATCTTTAATATTTTTGATTATTGTTTCCAAGCTAGTTATATCAGGTGATATATCTGTATCGTTTTGCACTGCATTATTTTTTAAATGCTGTAATACATTTTTAATAAATTTTATATTTACTAAATTTGATAGTTCTTCTATATTCATTATATTATAACTCTGTTTTCTTTTATAGCATTTTTGAATCAATGTACCTTAGATAATTCTATGTTTTTTAGAAAAGAATCTAAATCTATTTTAGAATCATTAATTTCTGTATATTGATTTTCTATTAGATCTTTTTTTAATAATAACAATTTATCTTCATTTATTAAAAAATCATCTGATGATGATAGTTGATGATTATCAAAAATTAATTTTTTAACTTTGTACTGAATACTTTCATAATCTGTATCCTTAGAAGGTTTTGTACAAATTAAATAATGGAAGGTAAACATTCCTATACAAGCTATAAAAATTTTAACTTTAAATAGAATCAATACATTAAAATTTTAATAACTTTGATCCATGTATTCCAATTGCTGAATATCCTATCATTTGTAATAGATATAAAGATGAATAATGTGAATTTTCTTTCATAATACCAATATAAATCATAATTGGAGAAAATATAAAAGCATGTAATGCATATATCCAACCTACTGAAATACCTTTTTTATATAATTTTTGAGAATGACTTAATAGTAATATTATTCCTAATACATTTAGAATATTAAATAATATATTATTATTGTTACCATTTACTATTGTTTTTCCTGCGTAAATTAATCCTGGTCCTACTAGAAATAAATGTGACAAAGATACAAGTTGATGTTTATTCATATATATTTATCTAGATATAAAAATATTTTAAATTTATTTATTATATATTTATTGAATAAGATTCCTAAAAATATAAAAATTGATTTAAAACAAAGTTAGTTAATAACTATATTACAATGAATTTTGGCAGGCTTAGCGAAATAATAAAATCTATAGAATCTGAATTGAATACATTAATATATACTAAAAAAGGAAAAAAACCTACATTATATTTAGATCAAGATACAGTGAATCTACATATGATCACTATATTTAATAATCAAAAAAATATATTTCCTGAATTAGATTTTAAAATTATTCAAGATGTATTTACTAGATTTTTTACAATTAAATTTGAACATAATAAAAAAATATGCTTTGATAACGGTACTAAATGTTTTAGAAATTTAGATAATGATAAAAAATTTGATCTAAATGAAGTTAAAACTAATCTAATTAATATACCAAAAAAATATAAAGATATGGAAAATCATTTTCAAGTATTATTTAATACACCACAACCTGAACAAAGAACCAAAGAATGGTACGATTTTAGATACTCAAGAGTTACTGCTTCAGATACTGCTACAGCATTGGACCTAAATCCATATGAACCAGTTGAAACTTTTATCATTAAAAAATGTGATCCAAATTATCCATTTTTAGATAATAAATTTGTACATCATGGAAAAAAATATGAACCAACTGCTACTATGATTTATGAACATATTTATAACACAAAAGTAACAGAATTTGGTGCATTACCTAGTATTACATATCCATATTTAGCAGCATCACCTGATGGAATTTGTTCTAAATCAACTCTAGATGGAAAATTTTCTGAAAGATTAGGTACTATGTTAGAAATCAAATGTCCATATTCAAGACCAATAAAAACATCTGGAGAAATTGAAGGAGGTATTTGTCCACATTATTATTTCTGTCAAGTTCAACAACAATTAGAATGTTGTGAATTAGATGTATGCGATTTCTGGCAATGTCAATTACAAGAATATGAAACAAGAGATGAATACTTAAAAGATACAACTTTTAGAAGTAAACTAACTGAAGGTACTGATAGTAGTGTTAAAGAAATAGACCCAACAATTACCAAAGGATGTATTATACAGTTAGGACCAAGAGTTTGGGAACCTGAATTTGAAGGTGATTCACGTGAATGGAAATCTACATACTTATATCCTCCTAGATTAGATATGACTATGAGTGAATATGATGATTGGATTGTTAAAACAACATCTAATTGGATTAGTGAATTTCCTGAACTATATGAAAAATATTATTTCGATAAAGTAATTTATTGGAAATTGCCAATGTCACACAATGTACCAATTTATAGAGATAAAAAATGGTTTCAAGACATTTTGCCAGTTGTTAATTACACATGGAAAAAAGTTGAATACTACAGAACACACTTGGATGAATTAGATTTTATTAAAAAAATAGCTGAAAAAAGAAGAGCATATTATAGATTTAAAACAAGTTTTGAATTATATAAAATACCAAAAGAAGAAATTGATATAATTGATCACAAAATTTTATTCTTGAATGATCTGAATGATACAATTAAAAATTTTCATAAAGAAGAAACAGGAATTGATGAGTCTAGTTGTGATTTTCTGGATTGATTTTCAAAAGCAAAACATTTTACTAATTCTTATTATGATATTTACAATTACATCTACCACAATCCTTTCCTTTATTGACACCAGATTTTAGTATAATTTTACAGATTGATCCTTTTGAATTATTTTCAAAAGCAGAGCTTTTTTGATCGGAGATCACTAATGATCCTGATTCCTTCTTTTTATTAATTTTTACTTTTGTACCACAATAAGGACAAGTAATTTTATTTCCTTTCTTAATTTTATCTAAATTCAAGCAATTTAAATGAAAATAATGACTACAATTTAATTTCTCTAAATTTTTTAAATCATCTGGAAAATGACATATTAAACATTTTTCTCCATCTACCTTATTTTTTTCTAAAACTATTTTCAATAATTTATCGAACTCCATTAATAAAAAAATTGATTATTTATTTAAATAGTTGTAAAGACAAAGTTATATAAATGGATATAAAATCTGAAATTGATAAAATAAAATGGTACAGTAATTTATTAAATGGTATTGTTGATAAATATGAAGAAACACCAGAATTTTTTATGGAAGAAGAAAATATGGAAAGTGTCAAATTAATGTCTATGATATTGGATAAGATTAATGAAGAAAATAGTGTAAGTATTATCATGATAAAAAGTAATCTTATTGACAAAAATACTTATTCTATGGAAATTGATAAAAATAGCAATAGCAATAGCAATGACAGTGATACAGATTCTAATATGTCTGATTGTTCAATTGGTTCAGTTGGTTCAGATAATTTTTTATATAATAGTGATGTAGATGATAATGAATTTAATAAATTAAATTTAAATTTAGATTCTGACGATGACGATATTGAAATTGTATCTTCAAATAATTCTGAAACTATTAAATATTGTGATCAAGACTTTTCTCAAACTAATACTGTAAAACATTCAGATACTAATAATTCAACTAAAGAAAACTTTGTAAATAATCTATTAAACGAAACTATAAATACAGATAATATTTTATTGTATAAAAAAATTTCTAAAACAGATCGGTTATCAAATTATTTAGAGAATTCTTACTCATATTAAAACTCGTAAAAATATTTTTTCTAATCTTTGATAGTATAATGAACTTGAATAATCAAACTAATTCATTAAAAATAAATATTAATTTTGCACTCAAAAAAAAATATTCAATGAAAGTTTACTATTCTAACGATATTGATTATAAAAAAAATACAGTAGAATGGAAATACCCACCATATTTAATAAAAAATTTTAATACAGATAAAATTATAGATGAATTGTTAAACTATTTTAAGAATTTTGAAGATTTTATTCTAGTAATGCATCTCACAGGAGAAGATATAGTACATAAAGTACCAATTCATTTACCTTACAAAAATTAAAAATTGATTTAACATATCTAAATAAATAAACAATAATCTATTAATGGTATCATATGATGAATTATTTGCATTAAGAGTTACACTCCAAGATGATTATACTGATGAAGCAGATATAATTAGACAATTAAAAAGTTATTTACTACAATTTATGTCATTAGAAGAAATAGACCAATATTTACATGAATTCTATAATTCATTTGGAATTAATATACCAATAGAAGACTTGAGAAATGTAAAATTAGATAGGAGGTTTATAAGTAGAATTCAAAGGAATAATACTTCGTCTTTAAGGAATATATTAAATAATCAAAATGATGTATCTCAAAATGATGTACCTCAAAATACTAATCAAAATAATCAATTAATAGATGATCAACTTGATCAAATATTAGAAGATGTGTTAAATGATAGTGAAAATATGTATGATGACGATGATGAAAATCAATTTGAATCAGAAAATGAAGAAAATAATATTAATTTTGATGAAATAAATAATGATAATTTTGAACAAATATTTACTTCTATTAATAATTCATTATTACAAAATGATCAATCAAATACGAATGTAATAAATAATAATAATGAAATAGTAAATGAAATTCAAAATAATATAAATACAATGTTTAACGATAGTATAAATAATAATTTGATTCAATCAAATCTAAATCTTGTACAAAATATTAATATACCAAATGTATTTCCTCTTTTAAATTATAATTGGGGTAATTTACAAAGTTCTAATCAAGATAACTCAGAAGAAAATTCAGAAGAAAATTCAGAAGAAAACTCAGAAAATGATTTTTTAAATACGAATAACAATATAAATATTTATAGAGATCATTTACAAAGATTTTATAATCAACATAATTCAACTGAAAATGCTCAACAAAGTGTTCATCAAAATTTAGGTCCAATTACAATATCACAACCAACAGAAATGAATGTTAGTACAATAGATAGTAGTCAATATCAACAAAACGTGCATCAAATTATAGGTCCAATCACAATATCACAACCACCAGAATTGGGAGTTAGTACAAATGAACCTGAACAAATACATGTTAATGGTAGAAGAAGAAGAAGAAATAACAATGAACCATTAACAAATAATATAAGAAGAAGAAATACATTAAGTCAAAATCAAATATTTTCTCAATTATTTAATGCTTCATCAATTCCTCATCAAATAAACAATATCTTTTCAAATTTTATTCAAACAGATCCAATTCATATGGAAGATGTAAGAGTTACATTAGGAGAAGATGATTTAAATTCAATAAAAACAATGAAATTTAGCGAGATTACAGATACAAAAATAGATGAGAAAAAATGTTCAATATGTATGACTAATTTTGATGATGATGAAATAGTATCAATTATTAAATGCAATCACATATTTCATGAAGAATGCATTAAAGAATGGTTAAAAGAATATAGTTATAAATGTCCAGTATGTAGGACTGAAACTGGTACAGCAAGATATGATTTATAATTTTATAGGGAAAACATTTATTTTTATAAAAAGAATAATTTTATTCAACCATTAAACTACTAATTATAAAAGTTATTACTCCAATAACAATTAAAATTAAAGAAAAACTAAATACATTCTCATTAGAAGATACGATGTAATCATATGGATTATTTTCATTTGATAAGATATCTAATAATTCTATTAAAAATTTTCTTGTATCATGTATAACTTCTTCTATAGATTTTTGATGAGGCATAATTGATATTCCTTGAGCATCTATTTTTTTCTTTAATAATTCAAAATATTCATCAGATTTTTCTGTCTTTCTTAAATATTGTTTATTTATTTCAGATATAACTTCTAGTTCATTCCTATCCCATCTTTCTTGATTTGGTTTAAATACTGTATTTATATTTCCTTCTAATTTATTATCATCTGAATAGGACATTAATTTATATACTTATATTTAGATAAAATTATTAAAAAAATTGACTAATAAAGATCATATAAAAGAATACTCTAATATTGAATAATGATTTACTCTTCATGTCCAACTTGCGGATTTTTTATAGGAAATGTAGTCGAAGATTACGAAAAACAGAAAATATCAATTTGTAATAATAATAAATTAAATGAAAAACAACAAGCATTAGAAATACAAAAGGTTATTAATAGCTTAGGTATAAAAAGATATTGTTGTAAAATGAGGATATTAACTTGCAAAGACATGGTTGAAGAAATTCAACCTACAAAAAAATAATATAAAAGTATAAATAGATGATAATCAGTAATTTAATAGAAATTATAAAAATAGAATTGGATTATAGAGAAAATAAAAATGATAATTTAATATGTATTAAAAATAATACTGAAGATAATTTATTTTTAATGAATGAAGATATAGAATATACTTTACTAATCTCAGATACAATAACTATTAAATTCAATGATATTAATTTTAATTTAAAAATTTTCGATAAATTAAACAATTTACAAGTCGATGATATTCATTTAAATTTTTCATTACTAAAAGTATCAGGTATTGGCGAAGATTCTTTTATAGAATCACCTAATAATAAAAAAAGAATTAAAGATATTGAATCAAATGATATAATATATGATAATAATCTTAAGAATTTAAAAATAAAATGTATTTTAATATTTAAAATTAATAATGATAATAATGTCTATCCAATAAAAATAAATAAAGATAATTGCGGTTTAACTTTACCTTATGAAGATTTTATTATGGGTATTAATGATACACTTAGAATAAAAAATACTTTTATTAAAGGAAGACAATTTTTTTTAAATAAGAAAGCTAGTAAATTTAAGTTTAATAATATAAAATTATATAATCTGGTTACTGATCTAAATAATCCTTTTTTTACAAATGGTTTTATATTTAATTCTTTTGATGTTACTAATTTATTAAACTAATTACTTTCCCAACACCTTTTGTGTTTCCATCCATAAAGAAAAATGTTTTATTACCTTCCATAAACTCAGAATGCTGAGAGAAAGTAAATATAACTTCTTTTGAATCACCACTTCTAATATGAATATCTTCTGAAAAAATACTTAATTCTTTCTCAGATTTTATAAAACTTAATCTTGCTGACTGTCTAATTGGTCCACAATGAATTACAGGTGAATATCCATCTTTTATAGTTGTTGAATGCTGCAAAACAGTTATTTTAGCTCTAAAACTTTTAACTACATTTTTTTTCCATATGTCTAAATTATCAATTAGAACCATCCCCTTTTTTATATCATTTCTTTCAATTATATTCTTTGGATTAGTATATTTGATTGCAAAACAAGATTGAGATTCATTATGTGCTTCAGGTACAATCTGACAAATTGAATTATGAATACTCCTGACTATAACTTGGTAAAAAATACCATTACAAGGACCAATATACATCTTATCTTTCACTTTTATTGATTTACCTTTGACAGATCCAGATACAACCAATCCAATACCAGGAACCTGAAAATTACTATCAATATATACAATACTTCCTTTATCAATTAAACTATCATCAGCACATTGATTTTCCCATTTACTTTTAATTTTAATATTTGATATTATTTTATGTAAATTTTTAATATTTGTACCATCTTTATTAGATATTGATATTATAGGTACTACATCCATATTATTAATAAACTCTTTCAAAAACTTGTTTGTTTCTTCATCTCTTTTATCAGAATCACTAATAAAATATGAAATTTTTTGATAAACTTTACTACCTAATAATTTTTTAATCTTATTACAAAGTTGTTGATAAACATGTCTTGGTGTTAAATCAATCTTTGTAATACATATAATAAATGGAATATTCAAATAATATAATATCCCAATATGTTCTCTAGTTAATTTAGTTATACCAGTATTTGATCCTATAATTATTAAACCATAATTAGGAAATAAACCAGATACACCAAATACTGTTGTTCTTAAATACTTCTCATGTCCTGCTAAGTCAAGGAAAGATACTATTCTTTTTCTAACTATAGAATTAGAAGAAGTACTAGTTGTATCGTCATAAATATCTATTTCATCTTTTTTAATAATAAAATTCTTTTTTCCTCTTAATTCACTAAAAATATAGTGTGATAACTTGTTATTACTAATACTATAAATTAATGGATTAAAAGTTATATTACTTGTTCTTCCAGATTCAATCTCATGAGGATGTTTCAACACTTTGTTTCTTGCTAACCCATTACCATTATCTAATTCACCAGATGTAAGAACACCAATTATTGTTGACTTACCCGCATCAACAGGTCCACATACAGCAATTGTTAATTCTTCATTAATATCTGAATTAATTTCATCAATCATTAATATAAATTTAAATACATATATTTAAATGCATATCTAATTTTCAAAAATAAAACTTTTTATATAATAAATATTGGTTTTATTGAAAACAATGAATTTTTTTATTTTTATATAACGAAAAACTACTAATTACTTTTGAGCATAAATCAAATATTCATTATTTTGAATAAAATCAAGATTTCTATAATTATTTTGTTTCAATTTGTTTAAATAACTATTGGGATTATAATGAACATTCATAAAAAATATACCATCTGTATTTAAACAATTGTATACTAACCCTAAATCATAATCTACCTTGTTACTAGATTCAAATATATCATCCAAAATAAAATCGTATTTTATTCCTTTTTCATTACAATGTTTTAAATATTCAACAGCATCACCATGAATGTAATTTAATTTATTAGATACATTAATATTATAAGATTTTGTAATTTTTTTAAACAATTTAAATAAATCATAATCTAAATCTATACTGTCTATATTTATAAAATCTTCATAATTAGATAAATTTAAAGGAGCTCCTCCTAAACCAAATCCAAGGATCAAAATATTATATTTTGAATCAACTTTGTTGTTTCTATTTATATTTATTATTTTTTCAATAATTTTAATCATTTCTTTCAAATATCCAAAATGGATAGTAAATTTGTCAATACTAAACTCTGAGTATTTAGCATTATTGTCATATAATGAAATTCTTCCTTCAGATTCAGAAACCAAATATTTACCATAACTCATTTTTTTAATTTTATTATCTACAATTTTACATTTATCACCACATTCTATATCAGAAATATCATTTAATGAAAATTTTTTAAATTTATTGTCATCTGATATTTTATTTTTTAAATTGTAATATTTTAATTTGTATTTAATGTATTTTTTTTTATAGTATTCACTACTCATTAATTCAATTAAGAAATTATATTTATCATTGCTAGAATTTTTGAAATTTTATTATTTAACTTAGAACTAATATTATCATTATATTCAATAGAATATGAATTTTCATTAATCTTTACCATCTTAAAACCGGTATTACCTAAAAAATCTACTAATTGAATATTTTTTTGAGAAATTTCTTTGCTTATTATAGGAGAAAAATCTAATAAAGCTTTCCCGTCTTTAATTGTTGGTAACTTTGAATCTAAAAAGTTAACACTATTTACAGCATTTGTTTCTTCTCTACACAATGGACATGTTATCAATAATTTATTATCATTATTATCATCTTCAGTTTTATTTGCATTAATCCAGTCATTTAAACATGATATATGAAATCTATGTTTGCATTGTAATTTAGTGTACTTTTTTCCAAGCATATCTAAACATATTACACATTCATCATCCTTATTTTTATTATTCTTACCAGATTCTATAAATTTTATATTCAAATCTAAATTTAAAATTTGTATATTGTTAATATATTCTAGTGCTAATAATTTTTCATTATCAAATAAATTTCTTATATTATTTATTAAATTAATGTCCAAATAAGTATTTTTTTCTTTTATTTCTAATGACTCTTGATTAATTGTATCTCCATATAAAACAGTAAATCTACTATAGTACTTCGAGTTTGTTTCTAAATTTTTATTTTTTGAATAAAAATATCTATCTATTAAACAAAATAATTCTATTGATGTTGCGGAGCAACATATTGATTGAAAATCAGATTTATAAATATCGTTAATATAAATAAATTTATCTTCTGTAATTCCTCTACTAATTAACAAATTTCCTTCTATTTCATCAAAACAATTGAAAAATTCTATTTTACTAGTTTGTTTATTGTATCTTACTTTTCCTAAATAATTTGAATCAACTTTGTTGATTCTAAATACAGAATTAATTTTTTCTAATTTGATATCTATAATATTATTTATTGATAAAACATCTGATTTATAAAATGAATACTCATTCTCAATTAAATTAACTTTAATTTTATTCATAATTATAAATTTTTTTTTATCTTCCATATCTATAAACTTTTAGAAAAAATTTAATTAAATATTCAGAATCAACTTATTGATTCATAATAATATCTTACTAATAAAAATTTAGAAATTGATATAAATAAACTTATTACCCATACTATCTGTAAATTATTATAATATGGAATTGTTAAAAACATAATTATTGAAAAAAATACAGAAATTAATGAATGAACTTTATATTTACTATTAGATTGTAATAATATCTCATAAAATCCAACAAACCCATTTGTATAACATGTTAAACTAGTAAATAATACAGTTTTTCCGATTGTATTTAAATTTAAACCTACTGATTCAACATGTTGTATCAATTTATTGTTCATAAAACTTTCTTTATTTAATAAATGTAGAAATAATAGATTGAATAAACATACAATTAATTGATAAAATCCTATTTTATTCATCCAATATTTAATCCTATTAATAGTTATATCAATTGAACTTTTTAAATTATTTGTTATAGAATCATTAATAATTTTTGGTATTAATACAGTTGAAACAGAATTTAAGCTCTTAAAAAATATATAGAATAAATCATAAAACTTACATGTCATAATGTAAATTCCTAACAAACTACCATTACTATCTAATGATAAAATTTTAGTATTAATCTTCATATATGTAGTTTTATTAACTATGTTTTTTAATTGTATACATATACCATTATTAAAGAAATAATAAAACTTATTTATTAATCTTACAATAAATAATTTTGGCTGTACATAAACACTACTCATATAATTAAATATATTTTCTATACCAACTAATTTAACTAAATTATAAGTAAATAGTAATCCCTTAATAAATTCAATAAATAAACATAAAATATTTATTCCTTGTAGTCCATAATATTTAATGCAAAATGGAGTAAAAATCATATAAATCAAATTACATGCAAAATTACTTTTAACTAATAAATCAAAATTCATATTACCTTTTAATATTGTATACAAAACACCATTATATAAACATAATGGGAATGAAAGAAATTTTATTATAAAATATGATTCAAGACCCTCCCTAATATTATCTGTAATTCTATCATTAGAAATTATTAATCCAGAATATAAAATAAATTTAATATTTATAATTACTAAAAATGTAACACATATACCTATTATTACAGATAGGATAATTGAAATAAAAGTTATATCAATTAAATTTTTATCTTTTTTATGATTATTATCACTTATTTTCGATATCAAAGGTAGTAATATAGGTGGTATAAATGAAAATAAATTAAGAAATATTCCAAATACTTGATCTCCTAAAGTTTGAATTATTAATTTATCTATTCCTGACATTTTTGAAATAAATAAACTTTCTAATATAGCTAATAACGGATATATTAGTTGATCTATAAATAGAGGTTTACCAATATCAAAAATTTTTTTATCTATGCTTTTTTTAAAAATTAAATTATTATTTTCAGTATTTAAAAGATTCATATTACTATTATTACGAAAAACTTTATCAAGAAAGTTTAACTTTTTTATAACAATATTTTTTTAAATATTGGGTGATACGCTTCCATATTTTGCTTATGAAACTACAAATCTAAATATATAGATTTTCTAACCAATAAAATTTTTAACCTATTACTATAATAATGAACCGCATAACTGAACATAATCCATTTATTTTTTCAAAACATATAAATAGATCAACTGTTAATAATATTTTAAATTTATTAATACTTCTCGCTTTTATAATATTATTATGTAAAATTAGTATGTCTATTAATTATGATTTTCAATCTGATTTTCAATCAATATGTTGCTTCGCAAAATCAATAATAGTTGAAAATTTTACAGACAATAAAAAGAATACTGATGATCCAATGAACACTGCTTTAGTATTAACAACATGTGTTAAACCAAATAAAAAATTTATAACAAAAGTACATTCTGATGATGCTAAAAAGGAAATTGAGAAAGATTTAAAAGAAAGAGTTAACTTATATAAAAATGTTATTGATAAATATTTAGATAGGACAAAATTAAATATTCATATAATTGAATCAAGTGGATCGAACATTTTAAGAGATATTTATAAAGATAATGATAGAATTAAATATTATACATTTAAACTTGATAAACCAACATTTTTTTATAATATTAATAACGAATCAACAACAGCTTATGAAGCATATAGTATATTACAAGCATATGAGAATTTTAACCTATCAAAATATGGAAGAATACTTAAAATAACGGGAAGATATTTTATACCTAATATCGAAAATATTATAAATACCTTTCAAGAAAATGCTGATATTTATGTTCAAAATACAGTTTATCATGATTCATTATCTCAAAGATGTGAAGTTATAGGAATGAAAAGTAATATATGTCAAGGATTAATGATATCAGTTATTAAAAAAAAAGTATTAATGGAACGTTTTCTTTATGATTTATATAAAGAACATAGTGATAATCCAAATCCTCCATATATTGCTCAAAGAATAGATCTAATAAAACTTGAAGAACCTGTTAGTAGAGGAGGAGATGGCCAAACTTTTAATGAATTATAGATACTACATATAAAATAAATTTTAATATTTCTATTAAGAAATCCACTAGATAAAAATTTAAAATAATATATAGATATAATTAAAATTAAATCTATGTCAAGATTTTATTTTTTTATCTACAAAAATGTATATATGACTCAGGTCAAACAAGACAAAAAGTTTTTAAAAAAATCGCTTCTTGAATCTTTTTCAGAAACAACATGGGAAGATGTTATGGGATATGGTGCTAATATGTTCTATATCAATTGTTTTATTTTCTGGATTGCAATATTCTTATCATTTAGATGCAATGATGGATTTGATTTACCAGAATTATTTATGGCATACTGTTGTGCTCCTTGTTATGTTGTTTATAAACTAGGAACATCATGGGAAGATTGTATTAGATAGATTCATTGTATAACTTTAAATTTGAATTATTAATATAAAAAATTATTGATAACATTATATAAAGTAAAAATCGATATTTTGATTTATTATAATCAAATATAGGATTAAGAATTTGATATAAATAACCTTGTTCTTTTGGAACTCCTCTAACTTTACATTCAAAATAACTTATAGTACATTTTCTATAATCTGTTATCCATCTAAATAAAAAATAAGAACACATTGTCATTGAGATTTGATTTACTGTTTTATTATTCATGTTACATGATAATAGTAAAAAAATTAAAAATATTAATTCAGTCATTATATATTTATAGATTTTTAATCATTATATTTAATATATGTGGTTGTTACTTGAATACTTATTAATTCGTCATCTAATTTTTTTAACTACTAGGTTCTATTTTGAATGATTTTTGTAAGCTTTCTAAATATAATTTTATATTTTTTTATTAATATCATAATCATAATCATAGTCATAATCATAATCAGGAAACGAAGTTTCCTTAGTGTTTGTTTACAATATCTTGCCATTTTGCAAAATAGCAAGATGTAGTATGTTTTACAATAGATTCAGAATCAGGAAACGAAGTTTCCTTAGTAAAAAGCGTAGCTTTTGAAAACTAAGTTTTCTTAGTAAAAAGCTCTGCTTTTGATTTATAATCTTGAGTTGTTCCAAGTATACATATAAATTCGTCATTTAACTGTTTTTCATTAAACTGTAGTTCTTCATTTGATTTATTTTTTGTTTGTATTTCAATTGCATAACCGCTGCATACACCACAATGATCCTCATTAGAATACATTACACTTAAATCTATAATATCGTTCTTTTCTTTCAATCCCCATCTACCTAATGGTACCTTTGCTGTATCTTTTACAATGGCTTGTCTCAAAACTCTAATTATATGTTTTAACGTTATTTTAGATGATACTGACATTTATTTATAAATTTATAATTCTTACTAAATTTTATTATTATTCAAAATTTATTAAAAAATAATAAATTTACTTTTTTTTATAAATATTTATTTGGCTAGTACTCCAAGAAGCTTCACAAGGAACATTCTCTATCAATTCAAAATTTAATGGATCATCTAGTTTTTGCATTGATATTAAGTATCTTAGATTAGGAGATAGATATGCAATATTTTCTATTAATTTTAAAAGATTATCAGGAAAAACTATAGAATCTGTAAATATTATTGTTGCATCGTCAATTCCATTTTTTAATTTAGTAAAATCTTCATTAAATAATTTAACTTTATTTTCCATATTACTAATTAATGAAAATTCATTATTTATATCTTTAGCAACATTATGTCTTGATTCTACTAATTCATAGCCTTTTGAAATTGCATTTGTAGAATATGAAATTTTAAAACAAACATTACCAATTCCTGATCCTAAATCATAAAATGTATCATTTTTATTAATTCTTAATTTTTTTATCATAATATCAATACAACTGTTTTTTATATAACCATAAGTTAAAAATTTTGTTGGAGTACTTTCTGCATATAAACTTTTTTTGCCTTGGTGTTTTTCGAATAAATTTTCTAAATAATTATTAGTATTTTCATTTAGTTCTATTTTTGCACTATTATATTTTTTCTTGTATTTCAAATACTTTATTTTATACATCGATATAATACACATAGAAATATTAAATTAATTTTATTTGCTAATAAATTTACTGTTTATAATTATCAAATAACCAATTGTTAATCCCATAAAACCTCCATAATTCATATAATAACTTGGATATCGTTCTTTTCTTTCAATCCCTCATCTACCTAATGGTATCTTTTACAATGGCTTGTCTCAAAACTCTAATTATATGTTTTAACGTTATTTTAGATGATACTGACATTTATTTATAAATTTATAATTCTTACTAAATTTTATTATTATTCAAATTTTATTAAAAAATAATAAATTTACTTTTTTATTATAAATATTTATTTATTTAGCTAGTACTACAAGAATATTTAATATTAATTAAATAAATTTTTTCTAACAATTTATATTAATAATGAAATCATTATGTCTTAATATGATAGTTAAAAATGAAATAAAAATTATAAAAAGATGTTTGGATTCAGTATCAGATTATATAGACTTTTGGGTTATATGTGATACAGGTTCAACTGACGGAACACAGGCATATATCAAAAATTATTTTAAAAATAAAAAAATTAATGGTGAACTTTATCAAGTTGAATGGTTAAATTTTGGATACAATAGACAAGATGCTATTCATAAAGCTTATAATAAATCAGATTATATAATTCTTCTTGATGCAGACTTTCAATTAAATATCAAAGATAAAAATTTTAAAAATAAATTAACTGACAATTCATACTTAATAAAATATGAGTCTTCATTTAATGAATATTATAATATAAAACTAGTGTCTGGTAAATATATATGGAAATATAAAGGAGTCACACATGAATATATTTATTCTGATGAAATAAATGAAACAGTAAAAATATTAGATGGAATAACAATCATTGAAAAATATGATGGATCAAATAGAACTTTCGAAAAAAAATTTAAAAGAGATATTAAGTTACTAGAACAAGGAATTAAAGATGACCCTGATAATTCAAGATATTATTATTATCTTGCGAATAGTTATTTTGATATTAAAAATTATAAAGATGCGATTGTATTTTATAATATTAGATCAAAATTAAAAGGATACAATGAAGAAGTATATTTGTCAAAATATAAATATGCATTGTCAAAAAAAAAATTAGGTATTGACATGGATATACTAATACATTATTTTATGGATGCATACAATTATATGCCTACAAGATTAGAATCTTTATATGAAATAGTAAAATATTATAGAGAAAATAAAAATTATAAAGAAGGATATAAATATGGTATTTTAGGATTAAATTGTCTTAATAATAATCACAGACATTACCTATTTGTAGATAAATTTATAGAAAATTTTGGATTTCCTGATGAACTTTCAATATGTTCATATTATTGTAATAATTATAAATTGAGTTTATTATTAATAAATTATTTATTATTCAAGAAAGAAAATTATACTAAATTTAACTATAAAGAATATAAAAGAATAAAAAATAATAAGAAATTATCAAAAAATAATATATTACAAAGCAATATTAATAAAAAGCAAAATATAGAAACATTTAATTCAACTACTGATAAATCTCAAATGAATTACTGTCTGTATTCTCCAACAAAAATTTGTATCAAATAATAATTTTCCATAATATTCTATTTATTTACATATATCACTCCAAAAAAAATTTACTATTTGTAATTACTAAATAGCCAATTGTTAATCCCATAAAACCACCATAATTTATATAATAATTTGGATTCCAACACTTATCTCTATATCGATTGTCTTTTCCTAAAACATCATCAATAACATTAGAAGTAAATTTATAAATAAACCCTCCTCCAATGAAACAATATATAGGAAAGGTATAAAATTTAATAATTCCCATTAATTATTAAATTAAATAAATTAAATCTTTAAATAAATTATTGTTTATACTGATCTTAAAACCAGCAAAAACTAAAATGTGAATTAACACACTACTCCTAAAATAGATTGATTAGAATATTGCGTAGCAAAAATTCAATTCAAACATTATAATATCTTAAATCCTTTAGAATTTATACAAAAGTTACTAAACTCTTTTATTAATTCTTTATCATATTCGTAATCATCTTTAGATGATTTCTTAAATCTTTCATATTTTTTTATATACTCATTAATCTTACCATTCTTCAAAACTTCTTTAAGTTTTGTTCCAATTTCATTAGCTAATACTTCATTAATTATTTTACCTTCATTTCTAAATATACCATCAATATCGGTTAGATTACACTCGGATTCAATCAAAAACCACATTGGTTTCCAAGTATAGTCATCATCTTGATATAACGAAAATACATTTGAAATAGGATTTAATGCAAAAACATTATAAGACATATAATCATTTGGAAGTAGTCTAAAATATTTTAAATACAATTTTTATTTATTATAGTTAAATTGATCTATTTTAATTCAACTTTTTAATTTTTATAAAAATTTGATATAATAATTTATTATTAAATATATCCAATAATAATGAGTATAAGACCAATTACTGTAAAAAGAATAACTAAAGATATGAAATTATTTAAAGATGATAATCATAAAAATATAACAATATACCCAGATCCAAATAATATTTTAGAAATATACTTTATTCTGAAAGGTCAAGATGATAGTATTTATAAAAATGGAGAATATTTATGTAAATTAGTTCATAGTCCAGACTATCCATTGAAAGCTCCTGACTATTATGTATATACACCAAATGGTAGATTTGAGGTTGGACGAAAAATATGTTTAAGCAATTCAGCATTTCATCAAAAGGATTGGGCACCAGGTGCGTGGAATTTATTATCATTATTAAATGGATTTTTCTCAATTTGGGTTTCTGAGATTAAAGAAGATAGAATAGGTATATCACATATAAGAGATATTAAAGAAGATAATATTAAAGTATTAGCGGAACAAAGTAAAGAGTGGAATAAATCTTCATCTAATTACACAAAATATACTACATAAATAAAATTATCTAATTAACTCTCTTAGTTTATAATCTATATCTTTTGATAATAAACTTAATTTTTGTATTAAGAATTCAATTGATTTCTTTGCCGCCTTTGTATCACCACAAGTATATAAATCAATACTTATCGATCCAAATTCTGGCCATGTATGAAATGACAAATGACTCTCTGATAATAAATAAATTCCAGTTACACCTTGTGGCTTAAATTTATGAATTTTAGTACTAATAATTTTTGTTTTTGATATTTTAATTACTTTATCTAAAATTTTTTTAATTTTTTCTTGATCATCTAAAAAATTAAAAGGAAGATTATTAAAATCAATAATAAAATGAATTCCTTTCATATTATATAATAGTATATTTTATAAATTAACATAACATTTATTAAGCCATATTACTATTTTTGTTACTAATAGGTATCAAATAAAATTAAAAATTGATTTTTTTTTACTCCTAACAATATTATCTAAGTATATAAAATGACAAAAAATAATTGCAATGACGAGTTAGTCTGTTTAAAAAATAATATGAAGAAAAAATTTGTAAAAAGTATAAGAGATATGGTATATAAACTAAATGAAAGCGATTCTAAAGAAGAGCTTTTTACTAAGGAAACTTCGTTTTCAAAAGCTCCGCTTTTTACTAAGGAAACTTCGTTTTCTGATTCTGATTCTGATTCTGATTCTGATTCTGATTCTGATTCTGATTCTGATTCTGATCCTGAAGAAATTATAATTATTAGTAATAATGAACATAAAGTTGAACAAATTTACCTATATGAAAATTATGATTATGAAAAAGATTATAATGATGAATTAAATGATGCTTTTGACGATACTAATAGAAGTAGACAATTAGAAGTCGTTCAATTAAAACTTGATATATTAACTGATAGTTTAATTAACTAGACATTCAGTGGTGTCATTTCATTTATAGATTCATATTTAGAATCCACTTTGTTGATTCCATAATTACTATTTGGAATCAAATTTGTTGATTCATAATATCCTTCTCTGTTGAAAGATTTATTATCTAATAAGTATCTTATTGCTATAAAAGCTGAAATTTGACATGATAATACAGATATAAAAGCAACATCGATTTGTGATAAAGATACTAAAACCTGAATAAATTTTTTAGAAGTTTGAATAAAAAAAATTAAATTTGAATACAACTCTAATTCAAATCTAGTAAAATCACAAATATTATTTTTATATGGATTATAAGTACTAAACTGAATAATAGGTGCTGCTAAATCATTTAAAAAAATTTCTGACATATTTAATACAATTATAAATAAACATAACAGTAAATATTTTAAAGGAGTATTAATGGTTATTGATACAAAATTGAAATTTTCAGACCATCCATAACTAAAATAGTTAGAAACTTTATTATTTTCAATAAAAAATGATAAAATAAATATAAATAAGAATAAAATATTTATTACTATACAATATTTTAAAATGAGTACTTTATTTAACATAATACAAAAAATAAATACTTTTTTTTAAGTATAAATAGAAAGATTTTGTTATGTAATATCTTTCTAAAAAATTGAAAAATATATAAATTGCCTTTCTTTTAATAATTATTAAAATGGAACTAATACTAGACAAAAATAATGATGTATATTTTGAGAAATCATTCAATGAAAATCAAAAAGAAGAAATAGTAAAAAAGGTTATTGAAGAAATAAATAAACAAAATACAAATCCTGAAAACAATATTAGAAGTATTTCAGAATGTAGTTCTTATGAAAAAGGATTTATAATGGAATTAACAAATGTTATCAAAGAAGCTGTGATGATAGAAAATCCAGAATATAGTAAATATTTAAAATATCATTCAATGAGAAGTTTTAGATTTATAATACAAGAAGAACAAGTTGTTGGATTAAGATGTAAAGATAATCTAAGGTTTTGGACAACTTCTGAAAAGATGCTTTTAAAAAAATATGTTGATTTAGTACTCAATTAATTATCCAACAAATGGATCTGTTATATGATTAATTCTTCTTGTATAACCAAAAGGAATTTTCCAATATTTCCATCTATGACTTTCTGGAGTTTTATCATAATCAAATCCTATCTCAACAATAAAATGAGTTATTTTCTTATTATCATCGTAAATTCTTTTTATTACATTTCCAGGAAAACATTTAATACCGAGTGTCTTAAAATTATCCGCCTTTGATTTAATAATAGCAGAACTATCTGTGTCAATTTGTGTCTTTTTATTAAACAACTCTACAAATTGATTATGATAACCATCCCATTCATAAAACTTTTTTCTGTTATTTCCATTCCTATCTGTTTGATTACTTTCGTACGCAGGTACAGATTCACTATTAATAGTAATATATTCTTCAAATTGATATTTTTTAGTATTCATTTTTAATATAATTCCTAAACTACTCCTACAGTATATTTTTTCAATTTTTTAATAAATATAAATTTTGAAATATATAATTATTTTAGATTAACTACTAATTAAGATTATGGATAAAGATGGTAAATTTAATAAAATTGCTATATGTATAACTGCAGGAGAACAATCTGAAAATCATGTTGGAATGAAAATTAATGGAACAGGATTATCTAAAAAAGGATTTTCAATAAAAGACATAGGAAATTTTAAAAAAATTCTAAAAAATAATAGCATTGATTATGAATATTATAGACTAGATAAACTTGTTTCAATAGATAATCTTGAAAAAGCATCATTACTCATTATTAGAAATGGAACTAATCAGTTATTATTAGATTCACCTGATGACATGCTAAATGAACAATTAACATTTGAATGGGATAAAAAATATTGGGATACAAGATCTAATAAAGTTTTAAATAAAAGAGCTAGATATAATATTTGTTATGGTGAAAAAAATCAAGAACCAGATTATGAAAATAAGAAGGGACGGATTGTATCATTTGATAATTTACCTAAACTAAATAATTGGAGAAATAAATTAGGTGAAATTTTTGGAACAATATCATCTAATCTAGAAATGGAAGGAAATATGTATTATGATATAGACAAATGTGGAATAAATTTTCATGGAGATTCTGAAAGAAAGAAAGTTATTGCTTGTTCATTAGGTGAAAGTAGACCTATACATTGGCAATGGTATCATAAAGGTAATCCAGTAGATAAAAGATTAGAATTTGAATTAAATCATGGAGATATGTATATAATGAGTGAAAAAACAACAGGTAATGATTGGAAAAAATGGGATAAAAAAACTTTAAGACATGCTGCAGGTAAACAATATACAAAAATTAAAATTTGATTTAAATAAATTTCAATCTATAATGATATATGGGTAGATTTTATTACGGTGATATAGAAGGTAAATTTTGGGTTGCTATACAACCTAGTAATGATATAGAGAATATAGTTGATGTAGATCCAGAACCTTTATTTGTATGGAAAATATGTAACTGTGAAGCTATTATAAATGAATCTCAAACTGATAAATATTGTAATAGTTGTTTTGAATCAGAGGAAGAGCATAAACAATCTGTAATAGATGATGATGATTATGACGATGAACGTTTATATATCGAAGAAGAAATGATAAGTTATTGTTTGAATATGGATGACCATTATGAAAGTTTAGTAAGAAACATGGGTGAATTAAAGTTATTAATCGAAAATAATATAATAAATAAATTCTATGAAATTAAACAAAATAAAGATATTTTGGATACATCAACTGGTGTATTTAATGATATTATTGATTATATATTTAAAAATGATAATTTTGAATCAGATGAAGATAGAAAATTAGTATTAGAACGTGTTACAAGATATATTATAGGATATCAAATTGAATACTGTCTAAGAACTAATGAATCTTGTAATGTTGTATGTGAATGCTAAATTTATTTGATAAAATTATATTAAATTTTGAATCAACAAAGTTGATTCAAAATAATTTATTGATTAACAATTTTTTCATAAAACAACAGAATTTGCAGAGCAAAAACTATACTTTTGATTCTAATTCTTCTATTCTTTTAGTTAAATTACTATTTAATTTCGTTAATTCTTTAATAGATTCTACTAAAGGTGCTATTAAACTATCATAAGATAATGATTTCATATTAGTTTTTTCATCAGTATCAACTGATTCTGGAAATACCTTTTCTACTTCTTGAGCAATTAAACCTATGTGTCTATCATCATTTTCAAAATCTTCTCTAATGAATGAATATCCATTTAAACTATTAATTTTTTTTAAACAATTATTTAATTTTTTAATATCTTTTTTTACTCTAGAATCTGATGTTGAATGAAACCCACCAGAAGCGAGTGCTTTACCATTAGATTCAATTCTAACTTGAGCTCTCCAATTCCAATTACCCCTACCATAAGTTCCAGATGGAGCTATATACATGGTACGTCTTTTATCATCCGGAGTATGAATAATCCAGTTATTGCCACCATTAAAAACAAGATCTCCTTTAAGATGAACATTCCTAGCTATATGTAAATGTTCTTTACCTTGAATACTTTTATTCGTAACATGATGTCCATGAACATGTATATTTTTTTTTACAGTTAAGTAATTATTAATAACACAATTTTTATTTACAGTTAAATGTCCGTAGTTTTGAATATTACCTTTAACTAATAAATTTCTACCTATAGTAAAATGACTTCTAACTACACCTCCACCTAAACTTACATTTTTATGAGTATGGAGTTCATTACAAACAACTAATCCAGTGTTACGAAGTTGAAAAGATTTAGAAAAATCCCATTCAACTTCTCCATATTTTTTTGATGGTGCTATGTAAAGTATATGTCTTTTATCATCTGGTGTATGATATATCCAATTATTACCTCCAATTGTTCTAATATCTCCAGTGATATTAATATTACTATTAATATTTAAATCTTTTAATAAATTAATTGAACCATTAACATTAATTTTTTCAGTTTCAATATCATTAAATTTTGAAGATTCTGATTTTAACATTCCAGTAATATTAATTTTTTCAGTTTCAATTTCATTAAATTTTGAAGATTCTGATTTTAACATTCCATTAACATTAATACTATTATTTACTTCTAATTCATCAAAAACTGCTTCTGATGTATCTATTTTTTCAGATTCTAATAAATAAGATTTTACTTTTCCTTTAGCTAGAATGTCATTATCCGATTCAACATTTTTTGTTGATTTTAATTTACCTTGTGCAACTATATCTTCAGCAGCTTCAATATTTTTTGTTGACTTTAATCCAGCATTTTTGGCAGATACAAATTGAAAAAATGGAACATTAATAAAATTTTCTACTTTTTCATTTTTATTTACTAAATTTCCATTAGATGAATAAAACATTATAATATAAATTAGAAATTATATAAATAATTTAAATTTAATAGTAATGTGTAAAAAAATTATATTATTTATTATTATTTATTTATTATATATAATTATACAAAAACTAACTAAATATATAAGAAATACAATTTATATATATATGGTTTCAGTATGATTCTTTAAAAAATTATAATTCAACACAATTACATAAATTATCCGGATGGGATCAATCAGAAAAATTATTTAATGAAACTATTTATGACTGGATGATTAAAATGAATCCACCTATAAAACCAGGAAATAAAGTTTTTGAAATGGGTTGTGGAACTGGTGCTGTTTTGAAATATATAAATAACAAAATAGGAGACTTGTCAATTTCTGGTTCTGATTTTTCTTATAATGCTATAAAAAAAGCTAGACAAATATTTCCAAAAAGTAAATTTTACTGTCAAAATATGATAAAAAAACATACAATACCTTCAAATTCTCAAGATAACGTTCTTAGTGCAGGAGCATTAGCAATGTATCTTTATAAAGATGAGATGTTAACTACAATAAAAGAAGCTATAAGAATAACAAAACCTGGTGGTTCATTATGTTTTACCCATTTTATTGAGGAAAATGGTAATACTATTGGTAGTATAATTCAAAAAGTTAATAAATCATATTGGATAAATAACAGTAATTATTTAGGAATTGAAAATATTAAATTTTTCACGCTAAAACATCAAGGTGATCGATATGGGTTTGTATGTAATAAAAAACTAAATATTTCGAAAAACGAATAAATTTATATCATATATAACCGATCCACTATTCATTATCTTTCTCTCCTACTGTCTCTCCTACTCATAATCCTATCTTCTTCTGTCCACTCTCTATCTCGCCTATCTTCTTCTTCCTGCCACTCTCTATATCTCCTATGTTCTTCGTCTTCGACTTCCTGTCTCTCTCCAATATTCTGCTTCCACCCACTCCTGAGCCAAGGCTTCGTCTTCTTCTTCCGATCTCTCTCTCCAATAATCTGGGATTGCTAATGGTTCCGATTCGTGTTCTTTACTACAATAATCACGACAAAACGGACACCTATTATTTTTTCCTATTATTTTATCCAAACATTCTTTACATGTTTGATGTTTATTTTCACAACCAGTTTCTATTATTTCTTTTTTATTTTCCATACAAATGGCACAATATAGTAAACCCAAATCTTTTTCGCATACTGGACATTCTGTTATATCGTAACTACAATCAGAACATAATTTATGTTTTAATTTACAACCACTAATGTAAACCATATCAGTCTTTTCACAATGAGCACATTTTCTATAATGCTTGTGAACAAAATTTTGATGAGTTTTAATTTGTTTTATTCTCATACCAATTTTATTAATAATATTGTTATAGTGTGTTTGCATAGTAATATACCTATTGATTTCAATAGAACATTTTCCATATTCCCGTCTGAAATATCCTAGATCACCGCTAACATTGGGTTCTTTGAGTTCCATCATTTTATATTTCCAACAATTTTGTTGGAATCTCAAAATATTTGGTTGTATATTATTTTTCTCATATTTTATTAAATAATTCACATATTTACAGAATTTGTTTTTAAGATTTTTCAACCTTGTTTTATCGATAATCAAATGAATATTTACATCATAATACAATTTTTGAATACGATTGTCTTGATCGTGAATGAATTTATTTCGTTTTTGTTCCATTTGAGGTTAATCTATTATATATAAATAATATAAAAAAATTTTCAATATTTATTAATAAAGGCTAAAAATGTTGCATTTTGTTAAAAATAAACAGATTCACTTTGTGAATCATTCTAATAAAATAAAAAATTATATTAAATTTAATTTTTTAGAAAATATTAATGATGAATTTATAGATCTTATTTTAGATGATACTAATAATAAAATTGTTTTTCATAATATTGATAATTCAATAAATAATTATAATAATACATCTTTTTTAGTTTACCATAAAGTATACAGTAAAAAAACAATTAAATATTATATATTATTACTTGGTACTAACAAAAAAATAAGAAATTGTGGATATGGTAAATTATTACTTGATGATTTTATAGATCACATAAAAAATAAAGCTACAAAAAAATTTAGTATATTTATTAATTCTATTAATGATAGTAAAGAATTTTATATAAAATATGGTTTTAAAAAATTAGATACAATAAAAAAAAATACATTATTTTTTAATTATGAACCATACTCCTTTAATAATAATTATCACATATTTTATAATAATTATGAGATTAATATATAGAAATTATTTAAAATTATCTTAAAAGAATATTTATATAATAAATTATATTGGCCCTAATAGTGTAATGGATAGCACATGAGCTTTCGATACTCAAGATTCTGGTTCGATTCCGGATTAGGGTGAAATTAACTTCTAACCTAATATATGGCCCTAATAGTGTAATGGATAGCACATGAGCTTTCGATACTCAAGATTCTGGTTCGATTCCGGATTAGGGTGAAATTAACTTCTAACCTAATATAAGGCCCCAATAGTGTAAATGGATAGCATATGAGTTTACGACACTCAGGATCCTGGTTCGAGTCCGGGTTGGGGTGATAATTTAATATTATTTTTTTTAAGACATAAGTATTATTTCTATGTCTTAAATAAATCTAATTCTTGATCAATACTCATCATATTATATGATTCATCTTTTAATTTTCTTAATTCTCTTAAAATATGAATACCGTGTGATTCATACTTATTATTAAAACTACCATTTAATGATACATTTTCTTTTAAATCTTCAAGTAATTTATAAAAATAATTAAAAGATTTACTTTCAATTCTAACATGTGTAATCTCTCGTAAGATTTGCAGAAGATCGCCCAGTTCATCATGAGATTCTAAATATTTTAAATTATCACTAAATTTAAAAATAGCGGAAATAATATCATTCAATAAAATTCTATCCCTATACCGATATGTTATATCAATTATTCTTATTTTACTAAAATCACCATTTAATGAAAGTTTAAATAATTCTAAATCATCAACAGTTTGAAGTTTTACGAATGTATTTCTCCAATAACCACTCTTAATTTTATTTTTAAAAATAATATTACATATAATTTTCCATTTTTTATCAGAAAAATATTTTAATGACCTTAAAAATATAGGACTAGAAGATAATATAGATGGTTCTTCTTTAAAATTTTTATAAGTTAATTCATTTATAATTGCAATAAATACAATTTCGGAAATTAGTTCTATAGGGAATTCTTTTAAATTCAGTTTCATTATTTATTAGATTCCTATATAGTGGTAACTCTAATAAATTTCAAATTTTTTTGTTATGATAAAGAAGAAAAATCTTACAATCGAATTTCTCCCATTATATTTTTAGAATAACCCATTTTTATTTATAAAAATTGAAATTAACAAATATATTAAATAGTAATATGAATAACAATGTACTTATTTATACTACTATTAACATCAGGAAAATTTTTTATTGGATCATTTATGAATTCCAATGAAATAGTTCTAAACAACACATTTATTAAAAATGTAACAAATAATTTTAATTGGGTTTCTTTTGATTTGCCAACTAAAATTATTGAAATAATTGATATTAAAAATATTATAGAAATTGATATCAAAACAAAAGAATATATGGTTGAACATGGAATTGATAATGTTCGAGGAGGATCTTATTCTAGCTATCAATTGGAAGACTATCAAAAAAAGTCTCTTAATGATGAACTATCTAAATTAATATTACAAAAAAAACAACATACAGTATCCAGTTTTGAATCTATTGATAAACAATTTGATGGGAAAAACTTTGAAGAAAAATTATCAATAATCACAACTGATAGTATTCATGCATCAATTATATCAAAATTTATTTCTAAATGTAACAAAAATAGAAATCAATTTTATAATAATAGAGGAAGATGGACTGGAGAAAAAATGAATGAACTAGAAAAAGAGAAAGAAAAAGAAACTGAAAGTAATTTTTTTGAAAATCTAATTAACGATGATTATGATAAATTTATAAATAGAAATATTTGTCCTCCTATTCAACAAAATCAAAATATTATTAGAGAAACTTTTGGTCTAATTGCAAATAATAAAGAACAAAAAATTTTAAATATGGGACCTGATTCAAATTCAATAAATAAATACATGTTTAATAGAATTCAACAAACTATAAAACATCTAATTGATAGATATGGATCTATAGAAAAAATTACTGAGTATTATGACTATATTTTTAATAATTTTACAGAAAATAAAGAAAATAAAATTGATTTGAACTATATATCATTTTAAGAATTTAGTGATAATTATTATAGTAGTGAATATCAATAAAGCTAATATTATTTACAATTATAATTACAGATAGTTAATGACAAATCAATTAGGACATTTTGATAAGTCAATGTAATACAAAAAAATTGATATATATTATTCATTAAGCTAGCTAAACAATGGTACAAAATGACAGAAAAAGACGTATCAAAAGGATTATCCATTATAATATTTTTTACTTATGGAATAATATCAATTGGATCATTATATATGGCAATTAAAACATTCGATATATTTTATGTAGCAATTACTTCCATTAATGCTTTTATAGGATTATTGTTAGTATGTTCTTATTTAATTGTAAAACTTGAATCTGATGACAAGTTACCAGATGACAAGTTACCAGATGACAAATTACCAGATGACAATATAATTAAAAATTTTGTGTAGCAAAATATTAATGTTGCAGAGCAACATATTGATTGAAAATCAGATTGAAAATCAGATTGAAAATCGGATTTAGATTCATATGTTTAATGTATCAATTTCCCTACTTAATTTAAAATAATATTATCAAAAGATAAATAAAATACTTTATTTTTCATAAGATTTCAAGACAAATGCATATGAAAAAGCGGTTTCTTTCAAATGTTTATATCTGTCCATTCCACCAAAATGTCCTTGTTCTAGTTCTGTCTTTAGGAGTATCATATTATTTTTTGAATTATTATGATGTCTAAGTTTAGCAACAAACTTTGCCGGTTCCCAATATGCTACTCTCGGATCATTGAGTCCACCTAAAGCTAAAATATTTGGATAACTATTGTCACTAATATTATCATAAGGTGAATACTGAAGCATTAGATCATAGTATTTCTTTTGATTAGGATTTCCCCATTGTTCCCATTCAGGAATAGTTAATGGGATTGTTGGATCACACATCGTATTCATAACATCTACAAATGGTACACCAGCAATAACTGTATTATAAAGATCAGGTCTCATAGTCATCGCAGCACCAACTAATAGTCCACCAGCACTTCTACCTTCAATTGTAATTCCTTTATCGAAAGTATATTTTTCTTGAATCAAATACTCAGCACATGAATTAAAGTCATGAAAGGTATTAATCTTTTTTTCCATTTTTCCATCTTCATACCATTTGAAACCAAGGAATGAACCACCTCGAACATGACTAATAACATAGACAAATCCTCTGTCTAATAATGGAATAATTGTGCTCATAAAAGTTGGATCTACAGTATGACCATAAGAACCATAACCATACAAATATAGTTTATTAGTTCCATCTTTATTAAACATATCTTTACGATATACAATTGACATTGGAACATTTGTTCCATCATTACTAGGTGCATATTGTCTTTCAGTTGTATATAAGGAAGAATCATAATTTGGAACTGGTTTTTGTCTAATAAATTCAGATTCCTTGGACGATAAATCTAGTTTATATATAGAATGAGGTTGTTTCAAAGAATTTTGAGAATACATAATTTTGTGACAATCATATTTAGGAGCACAACAAATTGAAATATTCTTAATTGAATCTTCAACTTCTATCTTCCAACTATCATTAAACTTGTAATCAGTATTAACATAAGGAATGACTCTAACTAAATTATTACCATTTTCTTTGTACCCAACTAAAATGAAATCTTTTAATTCAATAATGTATTTAATATAGATACTTTCAACATACTCTATAAATTGTTCCCAATTATTAATATTAGTATTATTTAATTTGCACATCATGACCTTAAAATTAGTAGAATTATCTATATTGGTAGTAATTAAAAATAATCCCTCATGGTAATCTACACTATACTTATGATTAGTAATTTTAGGTGTAAATTGGATTGGTGTAGGATCTTCATGAGTAAAATATAAAATATCACTTGTTTCATAACTACCAGCTGAAATGAAAAAATATTTATTATCATTAGACATTGAAAACCCAACACTAATTAATTCATCCATATTTTCATATAACATACAATTTTCCTTGGTTAATGTATTATATCTCCAAACTTGATACATACGATTTTGTTTATCACCTAATGTGTAATAGATCCATTCATAATGCCATTTATAATCACAATATGGTAGTTCTGGAATTGAATGTTCAAATTCTTCACCAGTCTCAATATCGTAAATTTTTAAATCATATTTTTCATTTCCTGTTAGGTCTAATCCATAACTCATATATTTATGGTCTTTAGTAACTGAAAATGATGAGATATCACAACAAGTTTTTCCATCAGCAATTTTACTCTCATCTAATAGTTCTGTCACAAATTGTGTTTCCATATGGATTCGACAGTGAATAGGATAACTCTTACCTTCTATAGTTCTAGTAAAATAGTAATATTCTGATTCCCAACCATTATCGCAATTAGGACGTGGATATGAATCATATGTTTCTTGAATATGTGATAATATTTCTTTATATAATTCTTCTTTAGTTGCATCTTTATCTTTCATTACAAAATCTGTATAAGAATTTTCTAATGTCAAATGTTCGATTACTTTTTTATTTTTTCTATCATCATCCCTCATCCAATGATAGTGATCAACTAGTTCAATTGGTGGTTCCATCGTATTTTCACCTCTTGTGTTATCAACGTTTCCAAATTTAGTTTTATGAGCAATTCTTTCTGGAATTGGCATATTTTGGTTATTAAGATTCATTAAATTAAATTAATTAGTAGCAAATAAATACAAAATCAATTTTTATAATTTTCTAGGGAAAGAATTTTTTATTAATAAAAAATTCATTTCCAACTAGAAAACATTTATTTTAAGACATAAGAATTATTCCTATTTCTTAAAATAAAATTATTTTTAAATTGCTTATTCTATAATTATAGTAACACCCTCATCAAAAGCATTAGGATGAAGATCAGTAACAGAATTTGGTATAATTACAGTTGTTAATTGAGAACCTTGAAAAGCACCTTGACCAATACTAGTAACAGAATTTGGTATAATTACTTCAGTTAATTCATTCTCAAAAAAAGCATCATCTCCAATACTAGTAACAGAATTTGGTATAGTTACGGATGTTAATTGATTTTTTTCAAAAGCACCAACACCAATACTAGTAACAGAATTTGGTATAGTTACAAATGTTAATTGATTA
>Ga0066609_10000237_pt1 | contig 38168 bp, 12 predicted proteins | sample SaaInlV_DNA_150m_FD_60378 | JGI IMG/M metagenome (GOLD analysis project Ga0066609, IMG submission 60378) | Marine microbial communities from expanding oxygen minimum zones in the Saanich Inlet - SI075_LV_DNA_150m | ecosystem: Environmental > Aquatic > Marine > Unclassified | place: British...
TTTGTAAAATCTGGTATAACATTTATACGAAATTACTTTCCGAGATTTATTTTTGAACACAAATTTCATTTTCAAAAAAAGCTCGTTTTCCAAAGTCATGTTTGGAAAATGAGGTTTTTTCTAATTTTAAATTTTTTTCAATACATTTTTTAGAGATTACAAATTTAAGTATATCAATCTTAGGAACTTTTAAAATAATACTTTTTTTATTTCTGAAAATCATCTTTTTTCATGTACTAAACCTAATGATATTTATTTGGTATATTCATCTATCAGTTCTGTAATTTTTTTTAATCAATTCATCTTTCTCATTATTATAGTGTAATCTGTTAAATCTATTGTTTTTGATTGTTAACCTTTTTTTAAATTCATGTGATGTATCGTTTGATTCATCGCATTGAATTGTTTTTACGTTTGTATTAATACAAACAGAATTCTTCCAAAAATTCATATTACTTAATATTAAATTATTACATGAATTATTAACTATCATTTATACTAATAATTATGTAAACAAATGTACAAATAATTCAATTTTTATAAAATGAAAATACTGTATTGACATTACTACACAAGAAACAAAATAAGTGCAACCAAATAATAATTGAAGAGCGGAACGTTTTATCAACACATAATGGATTATCTATTAAGTTATTCTGTTACATTCTTTCCAATCCTATATATATTTATTTTTGAAATAAAGTTCTTCCTTTGTATTTTTTCAATAACAATTAATATTCCGCAAGTTAGAAATGTAACACTATAATCTAAATCGATTGCAATCTCGTCTAGTTTTTATATAGAAAATAGCAAGATGTGAAATAAGTTATCATTATAAAATTTAACAAGTTATCATTATTAAATTTAATATATTTGCATCAAAAGCAGACCTTTTTACATCTTGCTATTTTGCGTAGAAAATATCAAGATATTATGTTGTAAAACACCTCAAATCAAAAATACTAATAATATCTTTGGTAAATGGTTATTTTAAATTACAAATTTTAAATATAATTTTAATACACCATTAGTTAGATTTCCACCTTCAGATAAAATTGTAATTATTATATTTGATTGAGATGAAAAATAGTTTGTATTTATTGGTGTTGCTAATCCCATTGTACCATTAAAATTAAATCCTCTTGATTCATGACCAATTAATGATATTACACTTAAATATTGAGAATCATTAGACTCTGATCCAATTTTAATATTTGGTATTCCTGCATCAACACTTAATGAAGTACTAAAAACTCCAAATATATCAGTGATGATTGATCCAGCTGGAATTGTAAAAGTATGTTCTAATTTTCCATTACTTATTGATATATCACCTGATGACATTACATTTTCAACTCCTGTTGAATATATTGTTGTTGATGGTGATGAATCTAAAGTTTGTGCTTTGGTTGCAAATAAATTAGAAACTTGAGTTGTTGAAGTAACTGTAAATGGTGCAGTACCTGTTGCAATATCTGAAATAAATGATTTTGCAGTTATGTTATATGGTCCGATATCAATATCTTGACCAACACTTTCTACTATATTTGCATTTTGACTGTTTGATGTAAATAATGTACTGTTTTCAATATCTATTATTTTTCCAGTACCTACTATTATGTCTGAATTTGTAATTGTTGAATTTGTTATATTAGATAGATAATCATAGCCATTTAATGTTATTGATCCATTTATAAATAAATTTTTATAACTAAATGCAGTAGAGCCTAGATCCACACTATTATCTGATGATGGATCTATTGATGTTGTACTATCATTACCAATAACTGCTATGTTATTACCGTGACCTATTGTATTATTACCAATAATTATTTCATTAATAGAATTTAATAATGATGGCTCGGAACTATTACCAATTATAATATTACTTGATCCAGTTGTTATTAAACTACCACATTTTTCTCCTAATACAATATTATTGTATCCTGTTGTTAATGTTTCTAATGATTGTGATCCAATACTAATATTACTATCTCCTGATTCATTTTTATTTAATGAATTATAACCAATTGAGGTATTATTTGTTCCTGTTGTCAAGTTTAATAAAGAATTTACTCCTAAACTTGTATTATTAGTAGTAGTGTCTAATGACGATGGTTCACATCCAATAAAAATAGAATTTGTATCAGTTTTTAAATCTATTATATTATCTAATGTTAAACTTAGAAAAGATAAGTTACCAGCGCCGTCTGTTTTTAGTACTTGATTTGATGTTCCGTCTGATGATGGATATAATAAACTATTCATTGATATTGTTCCAGTCAAGTTCACACCTCCATTAGTTGTAAAGTTATTAGTAGATATTATTTTACCTGTACCATTTGGAAGTATTTCTATATTTCCATTAGTTCCATTATTTATTTTAATAATACCAGTTATATTATTTCCCGTTTTTAATGTTAGATCGTATGAACCATTAGATGTTATTTCTGCACTAGCTCCTCCTGATCCAGTTATTAATTTTGTTGCTGTAATATCTCCAGTACTTGAATAAATAACAGCTTTACTGTTTACTATTGATCCTGAAGTAGCACCTTGTAAAAACGAAAATTCATTTCCAACATATAATTGTGTTCCATTTAATTGTAGTATCGATAAATTAATTTCTCCATTTGGTCCATAAACAACAACTCTATTATTTGAAATATTTTCAGGTGAAGATCCATCTAAGTAATTAATCTCTGATGCACTAGATGTAATTGATACACCACTTAACTGATATTGAGTAGCATTAATTTTACCTGCATCACTATAAATTACTGCTTTATTATTTACAACAATTCCTTGTAAAGAACCATCTAATACATTTAATTCATTTGCAGTTAGATTTACTGTAATACCATCTAAAATTAGTCTCTTCATATTAAGATTACCTATGCTATCATACACAGGAACTTTGACTGGAACTATTGTTCCTGGTGCTGATCCATCTAATCTATTTATTTCGTTTGCGTCAGATGTTACTAATATTCCATTTAATTTTAACCCGTTACTTCCATCATGTCCTGGAAAATCAATAGATCCTCCTAATATTATATTACCAATTCCTTGAGGTGTTATTTCTATATTTCCATTTAATCCATCCTCAATTTTAATAAATCCTGAATCAATATCATTGTTTGTTGTTAGTTTAAGATCATATGTACCATTTGTAGTAATTTGTCCAATAGTAGTACCATTACCAACTTCTACTTTTCCACCATTTCCACTTGGTAATAATTGTATATTTCCACTAATATCATTTTTTATATTAATTTTACTTGATGTTGCATTATTTGAATATGTGCTTAATAAAAGATCTTGTTGGCCATTTGTAGTAATTTTTCCTGAGACAGATGAATTACCAACAATAATCATACCTACTGTATTATGTTTTAAATCTATATTACCAACAGTACCAGCATTTATAACTACTGAAGGAGTATTAGTATTATTAGTAGTATTTAATGTTAAATTTTTTGCACCTGATGTTGTAATAACTTGATGATTAATTCCATTTCCAATCAGAATTGTACCTGATCCATTTGGAGCGAATTGTATATTACCATTACTACCCGAAATAATTTTCATAAATCCAGTAGTTGTTCCAGAATTGGTATCAATTAACAAATTTTGTATTTGATTAGTTGTAATATATCCTCTATTTGTACCATTCCCGATTGATAATTTACCAGTTCCATTTGGAATCATTTGTATATCTTGATTTTGACCTGGATTAATTTTAACTTCTGATGAATTTGTTCCTGAATTAGTAACTAATGATATTGATTTATCTCCTCTACTAGTCAGATAAGGATTTAATGTTTCATTACCAATTATTAAATTATCATATGATGTTAATGTAGATGCAACTAAATTATTAAATCCACCATATCCTGATGCATCTAAACCTATATTTAATGAATTTAAATTAATAGAATCTAAATTGTTTGTACTTAAATCAGTAAATTTTGCCATACCTGATACATCATGGCCAATTGTAACATTGTTAATTTTATCTTTATTACCAATACCTATTAAATCAATACCACCAATTGCTGTTATCACTCCAGAAACATCTAGATCATGATATAATTCTAAATTTCCACTTATGTCAATATCTACTTCTGTTATTGTTCTTTTAAAAATTGAGTTTACATTTAGTGTACCATAAATATTAGTATCACCAAATACATTTAATGAATTACTTGATAAATCTGTAAATTGTCCAAATCCTGACACGTCATTTCCTGAAGAATCAATACCAATTTTATTTGCAACAACAGAATCTATAAAAGCGTTTTTTGATACAGTTATATTTCCTCCAACTTTAGTATCAGTTAAACCTAGTCTTTTATCTCTTGTTATATGTACATAGTTCCATAGCTTTTCGTCAGTTCTATCTTTATCATTAGATTTCATATTATTATAGTAGCTGATAAAAATATTATTTTAAATAGTAAATCTTTTTAAAATTTTTTCTTAATTTTAAAAAATTTATAACAATTAGAATCAACTTTTTATTTTAAGTAACTATAATGTTTCCAAATGACGATGTAATCAACCATTTATTATCTGTAAATAATAAAGTAGTATTATCACCGATTGATGAATATGTTATTGTATTTCCATTATGTAAATTAAATGGTGTTACAATTGCACTATTAGTATCTGACATAGATTTAAAATAAATTATTATAACATGTCCTTCAGCACTATCTGGTAATGTAAAATTATAATCTGTAGATGTAGTAATTAAACTAGTTTTTGTATATGATATATTGATTGGTGATGATGGAGATGATGCTGTTACTGAATTAACTTGTTGTGAAATTGAAAATAAACCATTGCATGTCAAATTATTTAATGTCATTGTGTTTGCTGTTGTATTATATTCAAATCCAGCTTCACTTGTTAGACGACCATTATCTCCAGTGTAAACAACCTGTCCACTATCTAACGAATCTGAAGTGATAGTAGATGCTCTTAGATCATAGTTTTGTATATCAATATCTTTATTATTATTAGAAGCTCCTGATTGAAATATATTAATATCTTGTTGATTTGAAGTGATAAACTGACCAGATTCAACATTTAATGTATTTAATACTCCAATCTTAATATTTGTACTTGATACATCAGAATTTTCAATTGTTGCATTATTAATTTTTGCATTATTAGCAGATTGATCATTAAAATCTATAGCACCTGTACATTGAAATGAATTAATTCTTCCTACTGTTAGTTCATTTATAGATGTATCATATTGTAAATCATCTTCAACTAATAATTTACCATCTGATCCTGTAAAAACCATTCTATTTGTAGATAATGAATCAGCTATAATATCATATGCTCTTAAAGTATAACCTTGAATGTCTACATTTGAATTATTGTTAATTAGAGCTCTATGAAATGAATCTACATCTTGTGTTACTGAAGTTACTAATGATCCATATTGTACATCAATAGTTTTAGTTATCCCAACATTAATATTTGAATTAGCAACAGTAGTATTATCAATTGTCCCACTATCAATATTAATATTTGTTATTGGTTGACTATTAAAATCAGAAGATCCAGTTAATTTGAAAGAAGATATATTTTGAACTGTTAATTCATTAGATATTGGATTGTAACCAAAGCTTGATTCTGTAGATAATAATCCATCTACACCTGTGTAAATAATTTTATTTTCAAGTAAAGAATCTGCATTTATAGTTTTTGCTCTAACATTATAGTCTTGAAAATCTATATCTGAATTATTATTTAATGATCCTTTTTTTAATATATCTGTTTGTTGATCATATGATAATTTAAATATTGAGTTAGAAATATCGATTATATTACTCAATCCTGATACAAAATTTGAATTATTTATATCAACTGTTTTGATTATTCCACTGCTAATATCTATTTTGGGTATAACTACTGAACCTAATCCATTTGGATTAATATTTATATTACCGTTTTGTGTATGATTTATTTTAATTTCTCCAAAATTTATACCATTTGTTTTTATAACAATATCTTGTTCTCCATTTGGTAGTATATTAGCTATATTATTACCATCACCAACTGTTAAATTATCTGTTTTAACTAATGTAAAATTAGCTGAAGATGGAATTATTGATCCTATTACACAACTATCTAAACTATCGATATCAATAGCTCCGGCATTTAGCATAGTACATGACAAATCTGTAAATGCAGCTTTCCCAGATATATCATAGCCAATATTGACATTATTAATTTTATTATTAGAAGAATTACCATTAATGTTTATTCCTCCGTGGGTTGTAAATAATCCAGATACATCTAATTTATTGTTAAGATCTAAATCTCCAACAATATCAATCTCTGTCATGGTCTTTCTTAAAATATTGTTAATTTCTAAAGTTCCATTAATAACTGCGTCGCCAAAAATTGTTAGTTTACTCATAGATACATCTAAAAATTGAGCATATCCTGAAGCATCATTACCACTTATGTCATATCCTATTTTTTTGACATTTAATGTATTTGTTTCTATATTTTTCATTACATTTAAATCTCCTCCGATAGTTGTATCTACAAATCCAATTGTATTTTTATTTTTTATGTGTATATATTTATGTAACTTTTCATCTGATCTATCTTTATCATAAGATTTCATAATATTATAATAAATGAGAATTAAAATATTAAACTAATTAACGCGAATAAATAGTAGTTTTATTTTTAAAAATTAGCACCATATAATTTTATTATAAATTTACCTTGTGTATATTTACCTTGTTTTGATTTTCCTCCTGCTACTAAATACAAATTATAATCTGATAATCCATTTTTAATTGTTAATTCTTCTGATGATATTTTTCTTTTCCCCACGTCCCAAATATCGGATGTATCAATCAATGATATATTTTTTTTATAATTTATAATAGATAAACCTGTTTCTATACTATCAGTAGAAGCAAATAGATCTATTTTTGAATCACCACCTTTTGGTTTTTCAATACACATCATTTCAATTTTGTATATGAAACCAATTAATTTCGAATCACATTTACATAAACTGGCATTAATTTGTTCATTAAATCCAATAATATCTCCTGATTTAGATGATATTCCATCTATTAGATTAATTTGAAGTGTCATTACATATTCTCCTTGTATTTGACCAATATATTTGTTTATTATAAATGTTGATTGTTCATTATCTGATTCTTTTTTATATTGATTACCAAAAGTCAAATGTCCTGATGAAGATATTCTTAATTTTTCTGTAGGATCTGATCCGTTTTCCATTAGTTTTACTACATAATCAAATTTTTCTGATCCTTTATTTATGTTAGTTGAAACAGTATTTAATGTCATTGTATTGTAACTTTTTTTTATTGTTTTTAAATTAAATACTATACTTGACTCTGAATCTAATTTGAGATCATTATTTAGAGTATTGGTTAAAGTTAATAATTGATTATTTTTTTCATTTGAATCTGAAATTGAATTTAATAATAAAGAACCATTATTATTTATTTTAATTGCAGATGTATTTTTAACAGATCCTATTGTACCAGAATTAGGAATAATTAAATTACCATCTGTTATTGATAATCCAAAATCATCAATTTCTAATTTTTGTATATCATCTATAACAAAAGTAAATTTACCATGTTCTGCATCTGAAGACTGTGTGTGTGAACTAAATCTAATTTCTTCAGCAGTTTTATATGAATCATTTTTTAATACTTCTATTTTTAAATTTTCACTTTTACTTAAACCTATTGTTAAACTTGCATCATATTTACTATTAAATATATTCATGTTACCAACTGAATTTATATTACCACAATTTATTGACCCTATTTCAGATATACTTTTAGAATCATCCAATACTAATATTTTATTTGGTTCTGCTATACCAGGTGTTATATTATTTAATTTTGTTATATCACTCTCATTTAAAATTTCGTTATTAATATTTATATATTCAAGACATTTTAAACTACCATTGATAGAAACATTATTTTCTAGTAAATTAATTGATGTTGATTTTGAACTTATATTTAAATATCCGTTATTATTTGTAAAACAAGCAAATATAGACTCTTTCGATTTTAATAATATACTATCCTCAACGTTATTTATTGATATTTTATTATCAGACTTAAATTTTATAGATTCATTCACCGTAATATCGCCAAATGAAGAATTTCCTGTAGATGTTATTTCTTCACAATCAAATGACCCATTTATTTTTAATTTAGAATCTGTAAATGTAGCATAATTTATTGTTTCTGATTTGATATTAATATTGCCATTTTCATTAGTAAGTTTTGCAAATGTTTTACCATTACTTTTAAAATTAATATTTCCGTTTAATGAATCTAAATTAATATCATTTTTTGAATTTAATTCAATTAATCCATCAGCAAACATATTAATATTTCCGTTTAATGAATCTAAAGATATATTATTTTTTGAATTTAACTGAATTAATCCATCAGCAAGCATATTTATATTTGCTTCTGATATATTTTTATTTGTAATATTTAATTCACCTTGACTATTCACAGATAATTCTGTATTATTTTTATTAGTTTTGAAAAAAGATATTGATTTACTATTAATGTTATCTATTGTTGATATTCCATTAGAATTTATAGGTCCACACTCAACTTTACCATATAATTTGATATCTAAATCTGTGAATGTTGCTACTGTATTTTTTCCAGATTTTATAACCAGGTTTTCATTATAATTTTTGAATGATCCATACACTATTCCTTTATTTTTTAGTATTATTTCAGAATCATAAGTATCTAATATGATATCTTTTTTAGAATTTAATTTAATAGAACTATTACTATTAATATTAATATCTTTTGTATTGGTATTATCTAAATTGGATATATTTAAATTTTCTGTTTCATCTAGATATATTGATGAATATTTATCATTTTCTCCTTTTATAATTATTGATTGATTGCTTATTTGTATTTTATCAATTTGAATTTTGTCAAAATTAGAGATTCCACTTGCTTTTACCGATTTACATTCTATAATTCCAACTTCAGATATATTTTTATTATAATCTAATATTATTGCTTTGTTTTGAGTCGCAATTCCATTTTTAATATTATTTATTTTATTAACATCATTTTCTTTTAATAATGTTTTCCCAAGTGTCATCTCTGAATAAATAGATAGTTTACCAGGTATATTTATATTATCTCCTGAACATATAATAGATATTGTATCTGATAATCCAGATTTAATCACTAATTTACCTTCATTACCTGTAAATTTACCAAATCTTTTCCCTTTATCACTTAATATTATTTCTGACTTGTTAGTGTCAAGTGTAATACTACCAGATGACTCTAAATTAATATTATTATTTGAATTTATATTAATAGATGATTCATCATTTAGACTTATAGTTGATTTAGTATCATTATTTCCATTCAATATTATTGATTTATCATCAATTATTATATTACCTATTTTAATTTTCTCAAAAGTAGAATTTCCATTAGAATTTATATTTTTACACTTTATATTTCCTGATATGATCATATTATCTTTATTAAATGTTACTGATGTAGAATTTCCAGATTTGATTACTATATTATTATTTTTTACATAGAATGACCCGTATTCAAATCCATTATTTTTTAACTTGATTGAATTATTAGAATCTAGTATAATGTCTTTCCCTGATTCTATTTGTATATTTTTATCTGAAACTAATTCAAAATTATTTTCATTAGACTTTTTAATAAATGTTTTAGAATTTCCAAATGCTAGTTTATTGTCATCATTAATTAATAATTGGTTTTTACTATGGGAAATACTAACAGACCCATTTGTACCAAACTTTAATTTTGAATTATCTTGTACTAAATTTAATTCCCCATCACTGTTCAATCTAAATTTTTCAGAGGCTTTATTGCCATCTTTCATTAATTTAACTATAAAATCAAAATTATTATTATTATCATTTGATGTTTCTGATTCTAATATCATTCCTTTTTTAATTAATCCATTTAAATTTTGAATTGAAAATGCAAGTTTAGTCTCTATCTTATCTATATCTTTATTCGAATATATTTGATTCAAGTTTAATAATTCTTTTATCTCATTATTGTCATCAACTTTTGATGATAATATTAACCCAGATTTAGGTAAATGTTTAATTGAAACTGTTTGTTGACTTCCCATATAAATTGAGCTATAATCATCTAAATACATACCAGACCATCTATTTGAAATGCTACCTATAGACGCTTTACCTGAATTAATTGGATTAATTTCATCACCAAAGAATGATTTTCCAGTAGATTTAATTTCATTACAACTAATTTTATTTATTTCTGTTATATTTTTATTTTCATCTAATACTACCATCTTACCTGATATTGCTTTACCTGGAATAATATTATCTAATGATTGTATAACTATTGGATTTAATTCTATACCACCAATAGTAAGTGATCCAGCTATATTTACATTTTCACCAGTACAAGTGATAGCTGTTATGTTTGACGAACTTGATTTGATAACTAATTCTCCACAACTATTTGTAAATTTACCAAAATTAATTCCATTTTCTTTAAGAACTATTTCAGAATTTTTACTATCTAAAACAATGCTATTTGATTTTATATTAATATTTTCTTCTGAAACTATATTTAATGTATTATCAATTGTTCCACTAATATATGATTTTGAATTGGCAAATTGTAATTGTTTAGAATCATTTAATAAAATACCTTTATTTGGTACATGTGTTAATGTAACATCATTATTATTTCCCAATACTATTTTAGAATTTGTAGATAAAAATAAATTAGACCACTTTATTAAAGAATTACCTAATGAAGTTAAATTATTAGATCCAGGTGACAATGAATTTTTATCTAAAATCATTTTTCTAGACTTGTTTGTAAAAAAAGATATTGTATCATCTTTGTCAAAATCAATTTTAGTTTTATCACTTGTTCCAATTTTAATATTTTCTGATAGAATTGACTTTATTTCAGTTTGATAACCATCCATATATTTTGCAGAAACAGTTCCTGAAGAAATATCATTTCCATTTATTAATCCAGAAAAACTAGTAGCTTTAACATTTCCTGAAGGATTTATGCTAAATATGTTTGAATTCAAGTTATTAGAAGATGATAAAGCAAATACATCATTAGCACTATCAAATCCTAATGTAAAAGATTTATCAAGACTTTTAAAGTTAATTGTAACATCAGAAGGAATATCTAACTCAGAATTTTCTAATTTTAATATTGGATTTTTATCAGTATATTTACCACCAATTAGAGTACATACTGGAGATGTAGAATTAAAAGTTGCTTTTATTGGTCCATTTGTTGATGTGAATCCTGATTCTGATGTAGTTAATCCTGAACTCGATACTCTAAATTTTTCTTCTGCAATTAATCCATTTTCCATTAGTTTAACAATAAAATCAAAATTTTCTTTTTTATTAGTTACATCAGTAGTTACTGTTTCTAATATCATACCTTTCTTACTGAAATGTTTATTAGTTTGTACAGTAAATCCAATATTGCTTCCTATACCTGTTTTTGGTATTTCTGTAGTTTTATGTTTTATGTCTAAAATTTCACTTGTACTATCTTTATTGTTTGTCAATGATGATAATTGAATACCATTATTATTGATATGTTTAATTGATACGTTTTGATTGTCTCCTAAATAAATGTTTGATTCTTCACTCAAATATACATCATTCCATCCTAATTTTTTATTACCAATTGATGCACCAGCTTTACTTGCAGGAGTTATACCATTTGAAAATGAAGAAGTACCAGTAGATATAATATTACCTGATTGTATTTCTCCTATTCCTTTAATATTTCCATCTGAATCTAAAATTAAAGCTTTTTCAGGCATAGCAGTTCCTTTATTAACTTTATTTAATACTGAAAATTCAGATTCGTTAATTGTATTTGATCCTATTGTTAAAGTTCCTCCTAATGTAATATTTGAACCGGAGCATTTAATAGCAATTTTTTCTGATGAACCAGATTTTATTACCATATTCCCATTAATACTTGTTAATGATCCAAAGATTTCTTTGTTATTTTTTAGCAAGATATTAGAATTATTGGATTCTAGTATAATATCTTCCATCGAATGTATTTTTACTTGAGATCCTGATATAGAATTAGAACCATATGCGTTAATATTAATATCTGATTTTGATTTATTATTACAAATTGTAACTATATCCAAAGTTCCATTATCGTTAACATTTAAATTTGCAATATCTTTAGATTTTTTTTTAAATTTAATTGAGGTATCATTTAATAAAATATTTCCTATTTCCATTTGTTCGAATTTTGAATAACCTGTTGATTTAATTGGACCAGATGCAATATTTCCTATTTTTGAAATATTAGATAAATTATCTACAACCAAAGCTTTGTTAGGTGATGCAATACCATTTTTAATTTCATTTAATTTTTTAATATCTGATTCTGTTATTAATGTATCATCAATTATTATATTTGATTCACATTTGATATTTCCATTAATAGTTAAATTTTTCTTGTCAAAAGTAGCTATTTTTGAATTACCTGATTTAATTAATATATTACCATTATTATTTAAGAATGAACCAAAATTAGTTTCTTTATCTTTCAATATAATTTCACCATTATTTGTTTCTAGACTAATGTTTTTTACAGAAGATAAATTAATTTCACCTGTACTTTTCATACTAATGTTTTTTACAGAAGATAAATTAATTTCACCTGTACTTTTCATACTAATATTAGAATTTGTATCTTCTGTATTTATATTTAATGTACCACTATTATCAAAATCAATAATTGCTGTACTCTTATTTAAATTATTAATTTTAATTGATTTATCTTCTAATATTATATTATTAATTGTCATATGTTGAAAAGATGATTTTCCTGACGAAACAATTGGACCTGAATATATAGATTTTATATTAGAAATACTCGATGATTCATCTAAAATAATAGCTTTATTTGCACAAGCTATTCCTGGAATTACATTATCAATTGGAAATATATCTTCTTTACAAAATTTTTTATTGTTTATTATTAACGATCCTTCTATTTTTACATCTTTACCACAACAAGTAATAGCTGTTGCAAGTTTATCACCAGATTTAATTATTAAATTACCATCTTTATTCGAAAATGATCCAAATATATTATCATTGTTTTCAAGTATTATTTCTGAGTTTTTATTATTATTTTTAAGTTTTATTTTCCCATCTGATACAATTGAAAATTGTGAGTCTGATGATTGATGAATATATTTATTTGATGTCCCAAAAGCTATTTTATTATTTTTATTTATTAGCAATTGATTTTCGCTATGAATTATGCTTACTGGATTTGTTGTTCCCATTGTTAACTTGGAATTATCGTTTGTTAATAACAAATCTGGAATATCATTAGATTTTTTATTTGATATTTCAAATGATCCTGATACTGACACTTTTTCTAAATTTTTATCTGAAACTATTTTTAGTATACCTTCTTGACTGATACTATCAAATGATACTACTGAATTTAAATCATTACAAACAGTTATTATTCCTGTTAATATTGCTGAATTTATAACTGGTAAATTTAATGTTTTATTAGTTAGTGTATCTTTAGTAGTTAATCCAACTAAAGTTGTATCTTCTGATGGTAGTATTAGAGTATGATCTTTATTTATATTTTCTGGAGCTGATAAAGTAATTACATTAGTACCATTCAAAGAATTTTCAAAAAAATCTAAGTAACCAGCACTTATTGTACCATTACTAATACTTGTTGATCCTTGTAAATCAGTAGATATCATTTTTTTATTTGTAATTGTTTGAGCTGTATTTTGTCCAATTAATGTATCTGTATTATCAGGAAATGAGATTATTCGATTAACAGTTGAATTAATTTTGAATATAGTATTACTATTTTTATATGAATTTTCTAAATCTATTGTCAATGATTTATTTGTATTAGATAACAACTTGATATTACCAGAACCTTTTGCTTCTAATGTTAAATCAATATTATTATCTTTACCCGATGAACTTATTTTTGGTGCAACTTTAGAATCTGAATTAGATATAGTCAATTCATTAACTGCTTTTTTAGTCTCAGAAAAAACAATATATTTTGAACCATTTATGTCAGAAATATAATCTTTATTTTTAAATTTTGGTGTTATTAATGTTTTGTTAGATAAAGAGTCTACTGTAGTTCTAGCTACCAATGTATCAGTCGAATCAGGAATATCAATTATATTTTGACTGTTTGTTGTAATTTGATTTATTATAGGTCTAATAATAGTTTTATTTTTTAAAATATCAACTGTAGATAATCCTACTAACGTATCATTTTTGCATGGTAATGTTACAATATATGATGATAATATATTTGAAGGTGTTGATAATGTTACTTTATTATTTTTATTTTTAGAGTCTGGATAAAAATCAATTTTTGCTTTATCGTTATCATAATTTTTGATTGATAATGTACCTTCTATTTTAGGGCTAACAAATGTTTTATTAATGATTGTTTGTGTTGAATCCATACTTACTAAAGTTGTATTTCCTTCAGGAAGTGTTACAGTGTAATTTTTATTTATATTTTCAGGTGCTTTAAGTTTTATACATCTTTTTCCATTTATAGAATTTTCATAAAATGAAATGAAACCGGAACTATTTTTACCATTTTTTATTTCAATAGATGCCTCTTGTAAAATTAAAGTGCCTATAATTTTAGGGTTATCAAATGTTTTGTTTGTTAATGTAATTGTACTTGAATCAGTAGCTGCAATAATTGGTGAACCATTAATTTTAACTTGTCCTTTACCTTTTGGAATAAGATCTATATCAATATCTTCATCTGTAACTCCTATAGCACTAATACTAGGTGATAATCCTTTTGTATTATTTGATATTTTTAAGTTATTAGTAGACTTGATGTTATTTGTTTCAAAAGTTAATAGCCTATTTCCATTTATATCAGCAATAAATCCATTATTATCAAATTTAGGAGCTATTAAAGTCTTATTTAATATTTTGATATTTGAATTCATGGTAACTATTTCTGAATTATTTATTTTAACTATTCCATTTCCTTTTCCAGATAAATTTAAATCTACATCTTTATCAATTCCATTTGCTTTTAATGATGGTGATTTATTTATAGATGAATTACTGATTGACAAATAGTTTACTGCAGAGCTATCATTAGTAAATTGTATTAATTCTTTACCATTAATATCTGATATATAACTTTCATTTGTGAATATTGGATTTACTAGTGTTTTATTATATAAAGATTGTTTAGTATCATTGCCTACTAATTCTGTTGTACTTTCTGGTAATGTTATTATTGAATTAGAGTCAGAATTAGAATTTATTAATAATGTAGTATTAGAATTTACTGAATTTTTATCAAAATCGATAGTTAATTTTTTGTTTTTATTTGTTAATAAATTAAAAACACCTGTTCCTTTTGATTGTAAATTTAAATCTATGTTTTTATCTTCTCCAGTAGATTGTATTGTTGGTCCTACCCCAGAACTACTATTATGTATTGTAAGTTCATTAATAGCTAATTTTGTTTGGTTAAATTTTAATAATTCATTGTTATAATTATCTATTATTTTCCCTCCATTTAATAATTTAATAAGATTTGATTTGAAAGTTGTTATTGAAACAACACCACAATCTGATATTGTTATTGCTGAATTTGAACTTGTACTTCCAATTGTACCATAATCAGGAATTATTAATTTTCCTGTTAAAATAGTATTATTATTAGAAAATAATATTGAAGGACTATTAGAAGAATTTGTAGCAATAGATAAATTTCCATTATTATTTGTAAATGAGCCATATGTAATTCCATTATTTTTTAGTACAACTGTACTTTTTGAATCAATATTTACTTCATTGCCAGAAATTAAATTTTTTCTTTTTGCTGTTATATTAATATCATTTTTTGTATTTATTTCAAGATTACCATTTTTTTCTGCATTTATTGAAGCTATATTATTTATGTTAATAGATTTATCAACATCAATTTGATTAAATATAGAACTTCCTGTAGAAATTATCTGATTTGATTCAATTTTAGATATACCTTCTATACTTTTGTCTTGATTTAAAATAATAGCTTTATTAGATGATGCTATTCCAGGTACTATTTCATGTATTTGGTTTATTTCATCAGAAGAAGCTAAAATTATATTTCCATTTAATGATAATGATATGATGTTTACTAAACCTGTATTAGAAATATTAATAGCTTTACTAAAACTTTTACTACCAATACTTCCTAAATCAGGAATAATTATATTTCCTCCTAAATTTAGGTTTTTAGCTATTCCCACACCTCCATCTACAACCAAAGAACCGGATGTGTAATTAGAAGATTCCATATTTGATATTATTTTTACTTCTTGATTACTATTTATTGTAATAGAATTTGATATTCCTTTTACATGACCTACCCCAAATTCAAATTCATTTGTGTCTGAATTTATACCAGATCTAAATTTAATATCATTATCATTTAATAATAACATAGGATTTTTACTATCTTTACTACCTATTGTTATTTTTGGTGAATCACCATTAATACTAACTCCTTCTAATCCAACATTTAAATTAATATTTTCTGAATTTAGATTTATATTATTATCTTCAGTTTGTTGTATATAATTTTTAGAATTACCAAATGCTAATTTCGAGTTATTATTTAATAATAATTGATTACTACTTTGAGTTAAACTAATAGAACCTGATTGTCCCATTGTTATTACAGAACCATCTTCTGATAATATCAAATTTCCAGAGCTTGTTAATCTCATTCTTTCTGAATTTTCCTTTCCATTTTCCATCAATTTAATAACAAAGTCAAAATCTTCAGATTCATTTATATTATTAGTAGCTATAGTTTCTAAATTCATAGCTTTATATAATTGTTTATCATTTCCTAATGTAAAAGAAATACTAACACCACTTCCTTTTTCTGGTGTATCATTTGTTATGTGAGTTAATTTTAGTAAATCTGTACTTTTGTTTTTCAAATTTGTAATTGAAGATATATTAACTCCATTATTAGGTAAATGTATTATTTTTACTTTTTGATTATTTCCAAATTTAATTTCAGATGATTCAGCAAGATACAAGTCTTTCCATTCACATGCTTCATTTCCGAGTGATGATATATTTGATTTTTCAGGAATAATATCTCCAACTATAGTAATTTTATTATTAAATATAGTATTTCCATTTATTGATATTGTATTTCCGACTATATTCAATTCATTTTCTTTTGACTGATTAATATATGTTTTTGAAGATCCAAATTGTAATTGTGAGTCTTCATTTAACACAAGACCTATTTCAGGAATATGTGCCAAGCTTACTTCTTTATTATCTCCAAAATATATTATACCAGTGTAAGCTAAAAATAAATCAGACCATTCAAAATTTTCACATCCTAACGAAGATTTACATGGTATTGCTGGAATTATATTTCCGTTTGATATAACATCATTAATGAATGTTGTTGATCCATAAACTTCTAAATTCGAAGAAATAGTTACTTTTTCTAATTTATCAGTAGTGTCTATTTTAAATATTCCTATTTTATTTCCACTATCAAAACTTATTGAAGAAGATTTATTATTATTTAGTTTGATAGTTCCATTTATAAATGGAGAATTAATAATAGGTGTTGTTAATGTTTTATTTGATAAACAATCTATAGTATTAATACCTACTAAAGTATCAGAATTATTAGGAAAAGTTATTGTTCTGTTTTCAGTTGAATTTATTATAAATGTTGTATTAACATTTTCTAATGATTTATCAAGATTGAATGAAAGTGTTCTATTATTATTTGTTATTAGATTTATATTACCAGATCCTTTAGCTTGTAAATTAAGATCAATATCTTTATTTTTATTACTATTTGAACTAATAATTGGTCCTGATTTATCTGCAGAATTTGATATTAATAATTCATTTACAGCATTAGGAATACTATTAAATATTAAAATGTTATTACCACTTATATCAGTTATAGAGTCACCATTATTAATTTTTGGTTTTATTAATGTTTTATTTGTAAGTGATTGTTTAAGATTATCAATTACAATATCTCCATCATTGCCTTGAAGATCAGGTAAAATTACATTTGTAGATGTAGATTGTTTTACTGCTTTTAAATTTAGATTTTCATTAAAAAATCCGATATCACCACCAATATTTATATTTTCTGAAACTCCTATTCCACCTTGTATTACAAGAGTACCATTATTGATATTATTTGAACTAATGTTACCATATAATTTGATACCACCAATAGAATTTATAGAGATTGCATTTGAATACCCTAAAGATCCAATAGTTCCATCGTTAGGAATAGTTATTGTACCTTCCAAGTTAGCTTTTATAGTTCCAGGATTACCAGTAAATTTACCTGCATTATCATAAGCATCTGGTATAAATAAAAATTTAGATTCATTGTTGTCATATCCAATAAATCCAATTTTTGATAATCCATTATTATATTTAAATTTAATACCTCTATTAAAAGGATCATTTGTTGTATCTTCACCTATTTCCATAATAGGGTTGTTTATATTAGTACTTGTTGAGTTTACAGTATTTGTAATACCAGTAACTGACAAGTTACCAGAAATCTGTACTATACCACCACCTTTAGGAGCTATAATAATATTACCATTTTCTCCTTCTTCTATTATTATTCCTCCAGTTTTATTATTAGTTTCAAAATTACCAATTTGATTACCATTTGTAATTGATGTACTATTTATTGTAGAATTCTGAACAAAATTTTCATTACTTTCGTTTGATTCAATTATTTCAGTACTATTAATATTTAAAAGGTTATTAGTTTTGTTTGTCATCGATATATAATTATATATTTTTTTTTTATAAAAAAAACCTATCTTTATTTTTTAACTTTTTGTAAATCCTGATAAGATGGTATTCAAATTATGATTATTGATTTAAAAGTTTAATGATAAATAAGAATTATGGAGGATATTCTAATATATACAGCTGGAGCTAGTGTAAGTTATTTAATGTGGGAGAAGTTTTTTAAAAATGACGATAATTTAAATACAGGTCAATTTGGCGGCGGTGAAGAAATAAATAGTGATAAAGGAAATCATGCAATGGATCCGAACTTAGAATCTAGGGAAGGAGGAATTGATCTAAGTAATATTGATTGTGAAAATTGGCCAGATAGATTATCTATTTTGAATGAACCTGTAGAGATTTATTCAACAAAAGAAGAAGGAAAATATTATCCAATGTTTAAAGATTTTGAAAAAGCGAGGAAAGAAAGTCCTACTGATGGTTTTCATTTAGTTATACCTGGTTTACTTCCAGCACCAAATTCATCATGGAAATCAGAAAGTAATAATCCAGAAGGAATTTGGTTAATGCCAAATGATAGTAAACCTCATCATCATGGAGATGCACCTCATCATATGGTAGAATGGGACATTGATAAGGTATTTGAGTTAAATGATATGAAAAACCATAAAACAGAAGATAAGTTGATAGAAAAATACAGAAAAAAGTCAGATATTCAATCATTTTATAATGGAGAGGGAGATTCAGCTATTGAAACCTGGATACATTGGATGGTTCCATATGATCAAAAAGATTACCCGACTTTGATTGTAAAGAAATATAGTATTATTTGGTGGGATTTTTTGAATATTCATAATTTAGGATTAGTAGAGACAGAAGAAGAATATACATCTAATAATTTTGAGAATGTAAATATTATATCAAATGAACCAGAAGAATCGGAAAAATCCCAAACAATGGTAACAATTATGAACAAAAGAGGAACCTTTTATTTTGTATGTTCAGTAGATGGACATGCAGAATTAGGACATAAAATTATAATTAAAGTAATTTAAACTATTGGAATTTCAGAAGGTAAACCACCTACACCAATTGTATATAAAATATTTAAAACAGATCTAATAATAATACTATTAGGTCTTTTTTTAATATTGTAAGTAAAATATGTAGTTAAATAAAATAGAATACCACCCCATAAGGTATCAATAATAACAGCTTTGATTGGCCAATTATCGATTATTGCATAATTAGTTAAATCGTAAATTGCATATATAGATAATCCTAACAAGAAAGCATCGTCAGGGGATGCATTTTTAGAAATAATAAAATAGTTTATTACAAAAACTAAAAATACATAACATAATATTGTTGGGTAAACTTTTATCTTGATATTGCTACCTTGTATATTATTGATAACTTCATTAAAAAAACTTCCTGCATAGTTAAGATATAATGAATCCAAAGATCCTAATATAATTGTAGAAATAACAGTATTAATGTTCATATATATAATTCTGTAGATTTAAAAAAATTTATATACTAAAAAATAAAACAATATTATTTTAAAAATATAAATAATCCAGCTATTATCGCTATTAATATTACAGCAATTATAACAAAAAATAAAATATTATTAGATTTTTTACATTTTCCTTCTCCTGGTTCACATTTTTCAACTGTACCATCATCATAGCTACATTTTAAACCACCTAATGAAGCACTACTTTTTATTTCATATGTTTTTTCACATTTATCATTACATTCTGTAAATTTGCCTCTGCATGGAGTAGGATAACATAATGGATCATTTGGTCCACATAAGTATGATTCATATAAAGGTCCATACGGTACTGGTAATTTATTTTTGACACCAATATAAAATTGGTTGTTTTCTTCTAGAAAGTATTCAATATTATTAATAAATAGTTCATTATTATCAAGTCTTGTTATGATATTATAACCAGGAGTTACATAGTTTATACCATCTGTAGAATTACTAATGTTCATTTTATATGCAATTTTATTTTTATATTGATTATATATAAATAATCTAGTACCAAAGTTTGGCTCTCCAAATCTTTGAGATTGACTAATAAAATTATTTAGTGGAATACTATTTTTAATTTTAAATGTGTTAGATTTAGTAATTTTGGATTCATTATTTTCTTCTAAAAGTTTTGTAGTTGATTTTTCATTAGATTTTAATTCATTTTTTTCAAAAGAAGGACCTTTATAAATAAATTGTCTAAAAGTTTGGTTATCATTATAATTATCTATTTTTTCAGTTACTTCATTTCCTTTATTATCAAGTAAAACAATATAATTATCTGCATATTTTTCTTTTTCATTTTCAGGAATATAAACTACTATAGCTTCTAAATCATTAAAATTATATGATGAATTTAGTTTAACTATTAAATAAGAATCTTGAAAAAATGATGATAAGTATATATCTTCTGGTTTATCAGATATTTTATTATTTTTAATATTTCTGACTAATGATTGTGGATTCATAGGAATAGTACCTTTAATAATAATTTCATTTTCTTGCATTACATTTTTACCGTTAATCCAAATTTGTAATTCTGATATTTTAATATTTGATAGTTTACTTTGTTGTATTTTTACTTGATTAAATTTACTTGATTTTTTATCAAACATATCATCTGTTTGATATTTTTTAATTTTATTTGATGAACTTAATTTTAATTTATATGTTCTAAATGGACCATTTTCATATAATGCAATATCTTCTCCTAATGATATATAATTTAAAGATTCTAGTTGTCCAATTAATCCACCATCATTAATATATAATCCATTTGAATCTTTTGTTGTATCAATCATAATATAGAAATCATCATCATCACTTACATTGTTAACAAATAGTTCAATTCCTTTTGTACTATCTGTTTCAATTTCATAATTAAATGAAGAGCTCCATGATGTTTGAATTTCAGAATCTAATTTTGTATATGTAAATTTATCTGAATCAGGATTGTCATATCTATTGACTCCTTCACGATTAGACCAAATAGTATTACCAGCAGTGAGAGTATTTTTTGAAAAAGGTATTTCTTCGTATTCTCCAGTAATTTTTTTATAAGTAGTTTTTTTACCATCTGAAATTCTTTTATCAAATTTATTCTTTAAAAAGCATCCTTTACCATCAATAGTATTTTCAACAAATCCAATACAATCTGGAGTTTTATCACATAAAGTTGGACATGAGTTTATACTTGTATCTTCAAATTTAGTGATATCATTTCCAGGATAATCTTCTTTACCAACAAGTTCATATGTATTGCTAACTAAATATGTTCTATGATCATCACTTTCAGACATTTTATATGGATTAATAATTTTTTTGTATGTACAACCTTTTTTACTATCTATATTTTTAAGATTTTTAACATAACCTAAACATCCTTCAATTTCATTACATCTTTTTGAACAATTGTGCCAGTCTGTATCTTCTTGTATTCCAATGTTTCCATCTGGTGAATCAAATTTACCAATATCTATATATTGTCTGCTTAATATTAAAGATGGACAAATAGCTCTTATATCAGTGATTGTATTTGATTTGAAAGAAAAAGTTCCAATAAATTTTTTAGAAAACATTGGTAATTTAATATGCATATCATAATTTTTAGGTTCAGGGTTTGTTGATTTTTTATCTAATCCAACTTGAATAACTTTTTTAGAAGAAGTTAAAGAGTTAATACCAGTAGTATTTTTAAGATAGTTTAATATTACAAAATCTTTTTCAAAATTATTATTAAATTTATCTAACTTTTCATTTAGTTGTTTTGCATTATCTGATTTAACTATTATTTGTATTCCTATTGAACCTGTAAATAATCGAACTTCTAATTTATCTTGAGTAGTTTCTAATGTTTTAAGTATTTCAGTATTAATAATTTTAATTAAATCTTCTTTTACTTTTTCAGTAATTTCATTGAGAGTCAATCCATTAATAGTATAAACAGTTTTAAGTATATTTTTATTATCTTCTAATTGTTTATTTCTTTTTTCAATAATTTTTTTATTTTCGAGATTAGTTTTAGTTGCTATACTCATTTCCTTTTTAATTTTTTTTTCTTCTTCAATAATATCATTATATTCATAGTGTAATTGTTGTTCATATTGATATTTATTTGTTGTAACACTAAAAGACCATTTATTCCATCCAAATCCTCTATTTTGAGAAATAGACATCCATTGTCCTCCAATTTTGCCATGTGTACCACAGTCTCTTGGAAATCCAACACCAGGATTGTTAAAATTACAAAAGTTCCATCTATTTTTTTTAGATTCAAATTTCTTATTTATTAATTTTTGCATATTATCATTTAGCATTTTTTCTATTGAGGGTGTATCTGATTGATTTTTATTATTATCATGTGATGGACCATTATACTTGTAGTAATGATAAGCTGTATTTCCATTATTGTTACTAATTCTTTCAGTTAGTTCATTATCATCGATATCAGTTAAAACTAAATAAGATTGTGCAAATCTAATATCATCTCCGGGTTTTGTAACGTTGTATACAATTACTGCTTCAATATCTTCAAATGGATATGATCTATCTAATACAAGAGTATAAAATGAATCTTTCATGTTTTGAGAAAAATAAACTTTTTTCCACCAAGTATCATCATTACCATGGTTAATTACATTATTATATGCATTTTTAGAAATACATTCTGGAGAATGTGGTTTACTTGCTATTGCATATGTTCCTACATTTTGAACAACGTTAACACCGTTTACCCATAATTGTATTTCATTTATTTCAAGATGTCCATTATTTACAATTTTAATTTTTTTTACTCTTTTTTCATTAACAGCATTATCAATATCACTATATAATTCAAAATCTTTGTTAAAAGTATTTTTTATTCCTTTCTTTTCATCAAACCAATTCATATGTAATAAATCATACATGTCAACAAATTTATCCTCATCAATTTTTAATGATGTTAATCTTTTATAAATAATTTTTTTATATTTTTTATTGGCAGCAACTGGATTTTCCCATATTATATAAAATGGTAGTGGAATATTTTTTAAATACTCATTAAATTCTTCTTTTTCTTGATAATCTCCTTCTTTTAAATAATCACTTAATAATACTGGTTCTTCAAGTCCTTTTTGGTTAAAATATTGCAAGTCTCTTTCTTTATTTGAATTATTAATTAATTTATTATTATATCTTAATAATTTTTGAGTGAATATTTGTCTTTCTGAAATTTTGTATAAATTAAAAGACCAGTCTGACCATCCATAACCTTTATTTTTAGTAATAGATATCCATTGTCCATCAATGAACCCAGTTGGTCCACAGTCTCTTGGAAATCCAACACCAGCATTATTAAAATTACAGTATTTCCATCTATAGCTATTATTTATTGCTGATTCTAAATCTGAATATAACTCAAAATCAACATTAAATGTATTTCTGACACCTTTATTATGGTCAAACCAATTTTCATGTAATAATGTAAACATATCTACATTTTTAATACTAGTTAATCTTTTATAGACTATAACCTTTACTCTATCATCAGTTGATGCAGGATTTGTATATAATAGATAAAAAGGAATAGTTTGTTTTCTTAGATATTCATTAAATTGATCTTTTTCAGGATATTGTCCAATTTCTTTTTTTGATGCAGAAAGTTTAGTTAATGAAGGTTTTGGAATATTTAGTATTTTTTCTATTTGATATAGATTATTTTTATTATTATTTAGATCTTTAACTTGATTAATAGAAAGTACTTTATGATATATTCTAAAATATTTCAGATACATTTTAATATACTTAATATCTTTAAAATTTGGATCATAATCTTTCAAAGATTGTATACCAAAGAAAATTTTACTATTTACTTCAGAATATTTGTGTTTATTGTTCTTGGTATAAATTAGGCTACCATCTTTATAATATTTTAATATTCCATCACTAGAATTAGTTATAACTATATGTGTATATGAATCAATATTTAATCCATTGGACATAGGTGATGAAGGATTAAAGTCTCCTGATATTGTTCCACGATTATTTATATGCATAGAAACTTGTGAATCTTTTGTTTTTCCTTTATATCCTTGTGGTGTTTCTACATAATTTCTATACGAGTGTGATAATACATGATTAAATTCACGTTTTTCTTTTGACACCATATAAAATATTGTACTTTCAGATGGTTCTTTACTTGGTCTAAATACTTTAACGTACAATTCAATTGATATTTCTTTATGAGAAGGTATTTCTTCTGCAGTTACACCATAAGTATTAACACCGTTAAATATAGCTCCATTATATTTATCAAAAACAACATTTTCTAATTTAACAATTGAATTAGGATTTAGTTGATCATATACTGAATCTACATTATCTCTCATTCTAAACTCAAATGAATGAGCAAGATTAAATATATTATCAGATTTTACTGGTTTATTATAATTTATTAATTTATTAAATAATAATTTAGAATTACTAATATCTTTATTAATGTTAATATTAATAACTTTTTTTCTTTCCTTTCGTGTATTATTTTTTTCAGTACGTTCTTTAATAATTTTTTTTTTTTGGGCTAAATTATCTAATCGTTTTGATAATATTTTGTTATTTTTTGAATCATTATTTTCTTTTATTCTTAATTTTTCACTATAAGTAATTAAACTTTCTTTATTTTTGTATAAATTACTAACATCTGATTTTGAAAAAACTTGGTTATTGTATAATCTCAAATATTTTAACATCATATTAGGACCATAATTTCTATCTGTATCATCAACACCTCCTATATTATTATATGTTCTTTTGATAACTTTTATAGAACCAATATTTAATGAATTGGAAATATTTTTTGTATCATTAATTAACACACCACCTACTAATTCATTATTTATATAAACTTTTAACTTATTTTTAGTATCTACAGTTAATACGACATGAGTCCATCCATTATTTAAAAATTTGGCTGGATAATATGCTCTACTGTGATCTGTTTTTGAGAAATCATTTCTAATTTCTAGAGTATGTGAATCATTTTTCCAAGGAATATTATTATCTTTATTTTTCCAAATCGATATACTAAATGCATTGTTTCCTTTCCATTTAAAACCAGTCGACAACCTTAAAATTTGTTGCCATAAATTATTTCTTTTATCATTTACATATTTAATATTTATATAAAATTCACATGAGAATCCATTTGAATTATCAATATCAATACTACCTAATTTTATTTTATTACTTGGATTATCGAATATTACACCATCTCTAATTGAAGAAACAACACCACTTTTATATATTGCTTTTACATCTTTAATAGAATCAAGTACCTCTACATTTGAATCTTCTCTAAAATCCCAATTATAATTTCTTTGAGAAAGATCAGCGAAAGTTTCTGTATACTTTCTTTTTTTATTATTAGTATTTTCAAAAGCTCCGATTTTTCCTGATTCTGAATTATCTAATTTAAAGTATTTATAATTGTCTTTTAAAAATTGTTTGTTCATTATATATATTTTCGTAGATAAAAATTTTTTATCTACAAAAAAAAATGTTTTTTATTTTTAATTTAATAGTGTTCACTTATTCTTTTTATTAATTTTACATTTTGAATCTATTTTTAGTGTTTCCTTTTTGGAACTTTTTGGAACTATATTCATTACACATTTAGATTTTACTCCATATAAAGGATCTGTACAACCATTTTCAATTACTTTATTTTTTTTATCAGTATTTTCGTTAAGACATCTTGATCTAAAATGTTCATATCTATCTCTAATTTGAGGATATGTTAAATTTGAATTCTTTCCCAAGTTTTTATTAACACTTTCATGTAATTGATACACATATTTTGAGAATGTTTCTCTATTTTTCATAGTTTTTTTAGAAAATTTTAATTTTTTCATATTTTCAATGTAATTATCTCTACAATATTTACAAGGTAATATATTTTTCAGTGATTTAAAATAATTAAAATAGTCTTCTTTTTGTTCTGCTGTTGGATTTACTGGATAGTTAAAACTTATTGTGTGTAAGGTATGCCACATAGGAGGTCCCCAAACAGAAGTTAACATACCATCACCAGAATTATAATGATTTTTATTAAATGCTGACATAATATAGTAGCTTAGATAAAAATTCTTACTGATTTGATATTATATTATTTGATGAGGTTATTTAAAAGATTAATCATGTCACATTAATATACACTATGCACATTGGATATCAAGGGATCGAAAACAGTTACAGTCATCAAGTATGCACTAAATATTTAGACATGAATAAAATATCTAATGATAAATTAAAAGGATTTGAATCAAAAGCAGAGCCTTTTACTAATATTATTCACCGAGGTGAAATGTATGAATCATTTAATTTATTATTTAAAGGATTATTATTTGGGTTAATTGATGTGGCTGTAATACCAATAGAAAATTCAATTGGTGGTTGTATATTTTTAAATTTTGATTTGTTTTATAGATACAACATTAAAATTCATTGTGAATTTCATCATAATATCAAACATAGCTTATATGGTTTATGTGACGATGTATCAAAAATAAAAAAAGTAATTTCTCATCCTCAAGCACTTCAGGACTGTAAAGAAAATTTAAAAAAACACAATTTTGAATCAGAAGAATATTGGGACACTGCTGCCTCAATTAAAAGAATTATAGAATTAAATGATGAGACTATTGGTTGTATAGCTCCACATGGACTTGGAAATCAAGATGTGATCGAACTATTACCTAATTTTAATGATCAAGGTGATAATATTACAAGATTTTATTTAATATCTTTAAAAGATAAACAAATAAATTTAAATTATTTACTAAAAAAGGAGTTAGATGGTAAAAAATTAGTAAATATAAAAGACAAATTTAGTGGTTATGCAAATTTAAAGGATCAAATAGGATCTTTGCAAAGATATTTAAATAAATTTAATGAAGATAATATCAATCTAACGAAGATTGAAAGTAGACCTTATTTAGGTAATGATAGACTTGATAATAATCCATTTTCATATATATTTTATATCGAAGGAGTATATAATTTAGGTAATAATAATACAGATATAGGATTAATTGATTCAATAGATCCATTTTATTATTTTGGAAAATATTCATTAGTTGATTTTATTGGAGAAGAGAAGTCTACTGTGATCCCTGTGATCCCTGTGATCCCTGATCACATTTACTATTGTGAATGTGATAGTTCGAATTGTTGTAAATTAACTGGAAAAGTAAAATCTGATAATAATATAAATGTGGGTATAATTGGTTTTGGTAGATTTGGTCAATTTATAGCTGAGAGAATGGTTAAATATGGATTTAATGTATGTTCCACATCAAGATCTGATTATAGTGAAATAGCAGAAAAAATTGGTGTTAAATTCTATGATAATGATACTTTTTACAAAGAGTGTTTTTCAAAACTTGATATAATTATTTTTTCAACATCAATAAATAGTTTCGAGGATGTATTAGATAATGTTATTGAAAATAATGCAGATGGTTTCAATAACAAGTTAGTTGTTGATGTATTATCAGTAAAAGATTATCCTAATGATATATTTAAGAGCAGAAACATAAATAGAGATAATTTAGTATTATTAACTCATCCAATGTTTGGTCCAGATTCTGCAAAAAAATCATGGGTTGGTAAAAAGTTTGTATATTGGTATGATTATCAAGATTTATCAAATTTTGATGATAAATTAAATATTAATTTGAAATACTTTATAAAATTTTGGGAGAATCAGGGTTGTGAAATGGTAAATTTGGATTCAAAAAGTCATGATTTTTTATCTGCTAATTCTCAATTTTTGAGTCATTTTATTGGCAGGTTATTAGAGTCTTTAAATTGTGAATGTTCAATAATAGATACAGATTTATATTCTAATTTACTAAAAGTAAAAGATTATACACTAAATGATAGTTGGGATTTATTTGATGGTTTATATAAATACAATACTGAATCAATTGAAACAATAAGAAGAATAAAATTTAATTTATACAATTTAATTGAAAAACTAGAAAAAAAGGAATTAGGAGAATCAAGTACTGGAAAAATACATTCATTAATTAATCAACTGAAAATAGATGGTACTGATATTTTAAATTTAGCAATTGGAGAGTCTACATGGAATCCAGATTTAAATATTTATAGTAAAAAAATCGTTAATTATAGTAGCGGTTATTCTACATCAAAAGGTGAATTAAAACTGATTGATAAGCTGATAGAAACATATAAAAATAAGAATCTAATATCAGAATTAGAAAGGGATAATGTAATGATAACACCAGGTGGAAAGTTTGGAATATATTTAGTATTAAAGTATTTATCTTCACCAGGTTGTAAATGGATTATACCAAAACCGTATTGGGTATCTTATCCAGATATGGTAGCATCGTTAGATTGTGAAAGTATATTAATCGAAACTAATGTTGAAAACAACTGGGAACCATCAATTGATGAATTATGGAAATTAAATAAAGGTAATTCTAATGAAAATAACATTAAAGGTTTTATTTTATGTAATCCGAATAATCCAACAGGAATAACATATACTGATAATTTTATAGAAGATTTATTAAAGTTAGTAATAAAGAAAAAAATTTATTTAATTATTGACGAGGTCTATTTGATGATTAATGGAACTATTAAAAGTTTATATGAAAAAATTAATAATTCAAGTTATACTGATTTAAGTAAATATCTGATTGTAGTTTCAAGTTTTTCTAAATATTATGCTATTCCTGGATGGAGAGTAGGATATATTTTTACTAATAAAGATATAATAAATGATTTATCAAAATTGCAATCAACAATAACTAGTTGTGCTAGTAAAGCCAGTCAAGAATTAGCTTATGATTTATTAGAAGATAATTTTACTCCAGATTTATCTTTTTTAAATACATCTAGGGATATTTTAGTAAAATTCTTTGAGGAAAATGGATGGAAAATGGGAAAGCCTAAAGAAAATGAAATTCAGATGTATGTTTTTCCATTTAATAATGATATTAATATTGTAAATGATTTGGAACAACATTTGACATTAAATAATATTTTTGTTATGAAAGGATCTGCATTTGGTATTGAAAGTTCGTTAAGAATATTATTACCTTATAGTAGATCTGATTTAAATAGGTTAGTATATATTCTAAATTCTTTTTGAATTGCGAATAAATATAATTAGGATGAGGATTAGATAACGTGGGAATTTGCGTAGCAAAAACATAAATCGTATATTTGTTTCCTTAGGATTTGAAAGAATTTAATTGATTTTGAATACTTTGAATTTCAGTATTAGTTAAATCCTGAGCTTTTGTTCTTTCTTCTTCATCAGTAGATTCTAATCTACCCATATTATTAAAATCACCAAGATCTTTTGTTGCTTCATAATCTTCTTCATTTGATAAATTATTTTGCATACCATCATTCTCTTGAAAAGTTGAGTTATTTACAAAGTTTTCTTGCATTTGTTGATAATCGTCAACTGGAATTGTAACAAATCCTTTTGGAGTTTGGTATTGATTATCATAATTTTCACCTGTGCTTTCTTGAGGACTCATTTGAGGACTCATTTGAGGACTCATTTGTGGACTCATTTCTGGACTCATTTCATGGTTCATATTTGGACTCATTTGTATATCTTCATCTACTTGTGATTCACCTTCTTTTAGATATATATTTTCTTGTTCTTCTTGCTCTTCTTTTTTAGCCCATTTATTTCTTAGATAAAAGTAGATACATACTAATAGAATAATTCCTGTTACTATGTAAATTAACCTTTCTCTTGAACAGTAAGTTAATACTGTGGTGTAAATACTGTTTGTTTTCATATCTATATCTCCAAGAACACTTGTTCCTAAATCTTTTACGTTTGCAAAGTTTTCCATGTATATAATAATCTAATATTTTTAATATTACTTTTTATTTATTATTCATTCGTTTAAAATAATTGATATTTCTTTTCAACATTATTTTAAATAAAATACAATAAAATTGAATTAAGGATCTATTGTTATAAGATAATAATCTAATGAAAGGTATTTACAATAAAGTTGTTAAATTAATTATTCCTATTTTGAATGGGGATTCTGATTCTCAAGTTGAATTAAGAAATAAACCAGATAATATTGATTTCAATAAATTAGTTAATAAGTACAATATAACAATTCTACAGGAGTTTAATAAAATACCACCAAAAATATTACACCAAAATGAAAAAACAAAAAATAAAAGTAATTTATCAATTTATTTGGTAAAAAATAATAATATCAAAAGTTCTTTGTGTTCTATAAAAATTAAAAAAAATAAGAGGAATGAACAATATACAATTAAAAAAATTGAATTTGACAGCAGTGTAAGTTTTAAATTAAATGAAAAGAGAAAAAGACCACGAAATGAAGATTCTAATGGAGATAATGTTGATAATGAAAATCAAGTAGTAAAAAGACAAAGAAGTAATTCAGAAAACTTTGTTGCAACAAACGATGATGAAAAATTTTCTTTTGATAAATTAGTTTCAGCAACAAAAACTAGAAATTATATACTTGATGATGGAATATTAGATTTTTTAGATTACTATAGTAAAAATCCGAAAAAACATAGTTTAACTTTTAATGAAATTGTTGGTTTTGACACTGGTTATAATACACGTAGTAAGAATAATAGCAGGAATATTAAAAGAAGTAATCACGGTAATGACAATTTAATTGATATGATAAAAGAAGAAGGAATTAAATATGAAAAAAAGGTTATGGAAGAGTTATCTGAAAAGGTGAATAATTACAATCCTCCAATCGTAATAGAAACTATAGAAAATACATTTGATGTAAAATCTAGTTTTGAATTAACAAAAAGATTAATGAAAGAAGGAAAAGAAATTATATATCAAGCAGTTCTATATAATGATGATGATGAAACATTCGGTTGTCCGGATTTAGTAATTAGATCAGATGTATTAACAAAACTATTTGGTGATTCATACATTACAGAAAATACAAAGATTAATTATAGAGATTCAAAAAACAAACTTAATAATTTTTATGTTGTTATTGATATTAAGCATTCTCATTTAGATTTTAATGCAGATGAAAGAACATTAAGAAATACCGAGACACTAAAACCATACAAAAGTCAATTATGTGTATATAATAATGCATTATCAAAAATACAAGGGTTTGATCCAAAGTTTGCACTTGTATTGGGTAAAAGTTATACGATTAAAGGAATTAAACATATTGACTATTTTAATAAACTAGGGGTAATTGATTATGAGAACAGAGATATAGATTATGTAGAAAAAACAAAAGATGCAGTTAATTGGATTAGAAGAGTAAGAGAAGATGGTAAATATTGGGTATTAGATCCAGTACCAAGTGTAAAAGAGTTATTTCCAAGAATGAATAATGAGAAAGATGGAAAATGGAAATCAATCAAGCAAAAAGTAGCAGACAATGTTGGAGAGATATCATCTGTATATTATTGCGGGATTAAAGAAAGAAAGGCAGCTCATGAAAAAAATATATATAGTTGGAGAGATGAAAGATGTAATACATTAAATATGGGTTTTAATCAAAATAGTAAATCAAAAATTCCAATGACAATAGATAAAATATTAGATATCAATAGATCATTCGAAAATAGTAATGTAAATGTATTACCAGAAGTAGTTAAAACAGATGTAGTTGATAATTTTAATTGGAGAACATCTAATAACGATAGTATGGAATTTTATATGGATTTTGAAACAATGAATTCAAACTTTTTTGAAGTATCAAATTTTTCGAATGATAATGTAATTGTTTTTCAATTAGGAGTAGGATATATTGATTCTAATAATAAATGGATATATAAAGCATTTGTCTCAAAGAATAAAACATACGAAGAAGAAAAAAACATGTTTTTAGAATTTTTTAAATTCGTTAATGAATCATTTATTAAAGAGAAAAAAGAAGGAAGAAATGATTATCATTTTGTACATTGGTATCCTCATGAGAAAATATGTTACGAAAAGATAAGATCAAGTATGAATTTGCCAGTAATTAAATTTATGGATTTAAGTAAATTATTTCGCGAAGAACCAATAGTAGTAAAAGGTTCATTAAGATTTAAATTAAAGTCAATATCAACAGCTTTATATAACATGGGATTAATTAAATCTTCATGGGATTTTTCAAGTGATTGTAATTCTGGTCTTGCTGCAATGGCTTTAGCTAGTAAAATTTACGAAGAAGAAGATATTGTAACAGAAAAAAACATTAATATGAATGAAATTATTAAATATAATGAGGTCGACTGTAAGGTTTTATGGGAAATTATAGATTATTTACGAAATAATCATTAAATTTATTTTACACCTTTACTGATGTTGTACAACAACATATTGAAAATCAAAAGCAGAGCTTTATACTTCTTGCTATTTTGCAAAATGGCAAGATATTGTAATTTGCAAAGCAAAAAACACACATTTACTATGTAAAAAGATTGATCAAAAGCGAAGCTTTTTACATCTTGCTTTGCAAGATATTGTAATTTGCAAAGCAAAAAACACTAATAACATTAAATTGCTACGCAAAACAAAAGTATGAATCATCTTGCTACGCAAAAAACACGAAGATCACGAAGAAAACTTAGTTATCTAATGTGACACATAGTACTAAGGAAACTTCGTTTCCTGATTCTGAATCAGATTTAAAACGCCTACTTATTTATATATTTTTCAAAAACAAAAGTTTTTGAAAAATCTATTTAAATGATTAGTACCTTTTTTAGTATTATGGGTTTTGACGGGTTGATTTCATTTTTAATTAGAAATTTACCAAATGATGCATTTGATGATATTGATTTAAATATCAATCATAATAAATTACTATCAAAAAATGTGTTGATAGATATATCATTTATATTATACAACTGTTATTTAGAAGTTGAAGATGATATAAATACAATATTAAAATATATATGTGGGATATCATGTTCAAATTATTCTAAAATTATAAATTTAATAGAAGCAAAATTAATATCTAATCATTGGAAAAATATCGATATACAATTAGATGGGTTAGATCAAAATGAAATATGTAAAAACTTTATTGAAAGTATATGTAAAAATGATAATGAAATTATAGATAATATAATGTTAAAAAATATAAATGAAAAATTAGAAAAAATACTAGAAAATATTTTTGCGGTTGAGATTGTTAATAATATAGTTTTATTTTTTGATTCAATTCCAAGTTATTCTAAAATTTTAGAGCAAAGAAAAAGAAGACTTAAAAATTATATGGAATCTCAAAATAGGAAAGAATATTATAAAAAATATTTCACAGATTTAAAAAGTAAAATTATATATGACGAAGAAGAAGATTTTGAGTATGATTATTTCAGTTGGATATCAAATAAATTTAGTTGTAATAAAATTATAGATTCAAACTCTATATTTATAAAAAAATTAAAAAATCATATAATTGATAATTTAAATCTTGACAAAGAAAATAAGATAAAAATAAATGTTGATAGTGAAGAGTATGGAGAAGCAGATTACAAGATTTTTAAATATATATCAATAAATAATTTAGATGATATTATTACAATTTTAAGTTGTGATTCAGATTTAGTTTATCAAATAATTACACAACAATTAAATTACAACAGTATGGGCAAGGAAATAAAATTAAATTTATGCAAGTTTTATATAAATTCTTTTGATCATTGTCAACATTATAATGCAAATAAAATAATTAATAATTTAAATACAAATTATAAAGAATGTAATAATTGTAGTAAAGAAAATGAATTTTGTTTAGATTTTATGATAATTTTAAATTTTTTTGGTAATGATTTGTTACCGAGTAGTTTTGAAATTGGACCAGAATTTAATTTAAATACTTTAATGAAGATACATTACAATTCTTTGGGAAAATATGGAAAATCTCTTATAGAAATGAATAATGAAAAATCAACTGATTGTAACAGACTAAAAACTCTTAATTTTAATAATTTAAGTTTATTATTGAAAGAGATAAATAAGAATACAATTTTTACAAAAATTATTTTGCTAAGATTTTTTAAAATTCCTTATAATATTGTTAGTATATTTACCGACAAGTTAAATTTTAGTTTAATTGATGTAAAAAATTTTATGGAAGAATATTTAGTTTTTAAGGGTTATCTTGAAATAGAAAAGAAAAATAATGAGTTAGATTCAAATGATATTAGATTTATAAAATATAATGAATATAAAAATAAAATAGAAAAAGAATTAAATTCACAAGATATTGATAATGAGAAAATTGTTGATGTATCTGGTCAAGTGGTTGATGATAATGCAAGTGAAGAGACTTGTAATATTTTATTAGAAACTATAGAAAATAATATAAGAGATCCATTAAAATGTAATAATTCACAATACAATACTAATATGTCTAGTATAATGACGCAATTAGAAAGCTTATTAGAGGATTATTTGGATTATTCAGATTTAGATAATTTAGGATTGTTGAATAGTTATGATAGTTTAGATATTGATAATAACATGTATCAAAACTTGTATAATTATATATCAAATAAATCTAATTTGGATAGGGGTACATTTTCAAATTTCAAATTATTAAAAAATGACCAATTATCAAATAATATGATAAATATAAAATTAGGTAATAAAGATGAAAAATCATACATTAAAAATACAAATAAAAACAAAAAAATTTTAATAGATTTTAATTTAAAAATAGAAAGTTGTGAAGATGAACAAATAGAAAATTATCTAATGATGTTATTTTACATAGTAAAAAACTTTTTCAATGATATGAGTAATTATTCATCAACTAATTTAAGCGTATATAAGTATGATAATGTTCCATCATTAAAAAATATAATTGATTTCATCGATACAAATAAAAATAATAATTTAAGTATTAGATTTAACAAACAAATTGATAATAATATTATTAATAAAGATAAGTATTTTAATCCTATATTACATCATTTAATAATTACGCCTTATTTATTAGAATCTAATTACATTAATTTAATGTCAAACAAAGATATTTTGAATGAAATTATAAAAAATTTTGATAGTATATTATCAAATATATGGAATTATGAATGTTATAATTTTAATTTTATTAAATCGAATATGTTTATAAAAGATAAATTAAAATATATTGATCCAAAATTAATTTTAGAATCATGGAATCAAATATTAGTAAATATTCATAAAACTAAGAAAATTGAGTATGATGAAAATATATTAATTAATTTTTAAAATTTTTATATGTCTAATAAAAACAATTTTATTCGATTATAGAAATAAATTTTCTTTTATTTATTAATGACTAAAACAAATATGTTGTATTCTATTGACGTGGCAAATAATGAGACAAGAAAATTTATTGGAGGTAATTTAGAGAACGATATTAAATATGCTAGTATTGAAGACAAATCAACAGATAAGAGTTTTTTAATAGTATCAGTAAATGTAGGAAGTATAGCAGAGAATTTAGAATTCCAAGGTCTTGCACATTTTTTAGAACATATGTTATTTTTAGGAAGTAAAAAATATCCAGATGAATCATATTTTGATGAATTTGTAAGTAAGAATGGAGGTTATAGTAATGCATATACCGATACATACCAAACTGTTTATTATTTTTCGGTTTTAAATAATAGTTTTGAAAAAAGTATGGATATATTCTCAAGGTTTTTCATTGATCCACTATTTGATGAGAAATCGGTAGATAGAGAAATTAATGCAATAGAATCAGAACATAATAAAAATATTCAACAAGATATTTGGAGAATATCACACTTAAGCAATATTATATCTAAAGAAGGAAGTATGATTAATAAATTTTCTACTGGTAATCTAGAAAGTTTAAAAAAGCCAAATATAAGAAATGAAATGATAAAGTTTTACAAGAAGTATTATATTTCTTCAAATATAAAAATTTCAACTATATCTTCACTTCCTATAGATAAAGTTACTAAAATGATTGATAAATATTTTGGAAAAATAGAAAAAGCTAGTTTACCTAGTATTAAAAATGGAAAAATAATAAACTTGAAACCTTTTTATAAACCAGGATTAGAGATGTTCTTTTTAAAAACTGTTAACAAAACTAGTTATTTAATCTATTTATGGGAAATTCCAGAAATTAATGATTACTATAAGGATAATTTAGCTCCATATTTTTTAAGTGATATAATTGATAGTGGTAATGAAAAGTCACTAAATAATTATTTAATTAAAAATGGTTTTATAAAAGGAATTTCTGTTAGAGTAGATGATGAAGGAAAGTTTATTGTGTTCTTTGATTTGACTGATATTAAACATTGGAAAGAAGTTAATTCTTACTTTAGATATTTTATGGAAAAACTAAAAGAAGAAGATTTAGATAAAATATGTGATTATCAAACAAGGAGAGACAAACTATTATTTAACATAGGTACAAGAGCAGATTCATTAGATTTAGCATTAAAATTAGCAAATAATTTACATAATTATCCAATTGATAAAGTAAATATAGCTACTAGTTATCCAATAAAATTTAATTTAAATAAAGTTAAAGAATTATTAAATATAATTTCAGATTTTTCGAATGTAAAAATGATTTTATGTAATGATAAGTCAATAAATATAGGAGGAGTAGATTCATTATCTGATTTTAAAACAGAACCATATTATAACATTAAATGGAAAGATATAAAGAATACAGACAAGCTTTCATTAAATTTATCAAAAAAATTTGATTTTAAAGTAGAAACTAGTAATCCATATTTAGAGATAAATCCGGTTGTAAATAAAGATATAAATTTAGTATCTTCAAAAGATTTTCCAAGGAAGGTAGAATTAATATCAAAAAAAATAAAAAATACAGATCAGAAAAATTGTTCTACATCAGGATCAGGAAATGAAGTTTCCTTAGTAAAAAGCGGAGCTTTTGAAAATGAAGTTTGGTTTGGAAATTCTTATGAATTTAACGAAGCTATTATTTATACAAATAGTATATTTACAAATACTGACTTGATTAAAGATTTGGAAATGTTTATATTTACAAAAATATTTATTCAATATTTAAATTATAAAATTTCATTAGCATTTAATTTAGAAAATGAACTAGGGTATGTATCTTCCATAAACTTTAAGTTGAATCATTCTAAAGTTGAATTATTTATATCAGGATGGAATGAAAAATTTGAAACTTT
>Ga0066609_10000270_pt1 | contig 35497 bp, 45 predicted proteins | sample SaaInlV_DNA_150m_FD_60378 | JGI IMG/M metagenome (GOLD analysis project Ga0066609, IMG submission 60378) | Marine microbial communities from expanding oxygen minimum zones in the Saanich Inlet - SI075_LV_DNA_150m | ecosystem: Environmental > Aquatic > Marine > Unclassified | place: British...
GGAAGCCGCCATCATTTAAACAAATAGAACAATCTAAAAGAATGCTTAAATCCCAAGCAAGCTTGGAGCATGCTTGACTCGCCACTAAAGTAACGAGATTGCGCATGCTTTTTGTTCAAAATTAGGAATAACTATGAATCCAATTACATCAACAAATGCAGGAGCTTCAGGTGCACTTGTGCCAAGGGGCGTAATGAAGGTAAAAGTACTCCTGAACGAATCCCCAAGGATAATAACGACTATATAAATACGCTTGATGTGTAGTATTACAAGGAAAATTTAAGACCTCACAAATACTAACTACGATTAAGATAGCTCCGTAAAACACTTAGTTCATCGTATGAACTCAAATTCATCTAATAAATGTGTATATACTCTCAACAATCCAACTTGCATACCTAGCATTGCTATGTATAATGTAATACATGAGTATTGAAATAAGTAATTGGAAAACCCAAATTCGTAAGGGCTATCTTGAACTATGCATACTGGCATTGATTAAAACCAAAACCAAAATGTATGGCTCTCAGATATTAGCATCCCTACAAGAAATACGTATTGATGTAAAAGAAGGAACTTTATATCCGCTTCTAAAACGTATGTCCAACGACAAAGTCTTACTTGCCAAATGGGATACTAAAAATAATAGTGGCCATCCAAGAAAATATTATTACCTAACAAGTAATGGCCTAATGTCACTTGCAAGTATGGAAAACGAATTTTCCAAAATGATTGAAATATATGAGACTCTAAAGGAAAGATAAAATGAATGCTAACAATAAATTAGAAAAATATTTAACAAAACTTCACAATGATCTAGGCTCCATGAGTGTTAGTGAAAAAGCGGATATAATTACTGAAATTAAATCTCATGCTGAAGAGAGCGTAGAGTCAGGAAAAAACATTGATGATATTTTAGAAAACCTAGGCAGCCCCACTAATGTCGCTAATAAATATTTAAAAGAAAAAGGGATGCCATCGATTCAAAAACAAAGATCACCGGGTATATTTAGTTCTATCTTAAAATGGTTTTCCATAACTATCATTAGTTTATTTTTACTCATTGTACTTGGCCTTGGCACTATACTCTGGAAAATCAACCCCTTTCGCCATATCCCCAATTCAAACATCTCAATAACTGATCGTGGGATCTCAGCAGTTACTTCACATGGAACTATATCTATTAATGATGAAGGTATTACCACAGAGTCACATACTGTTAGTACAAATGGTACTGATGACACCAATGATAATGTCTCAAATGAAGTAATTAGTGCTTCCTCATCACAAATAGGTAACAAAATTATTGAGAATAAAACGCTAACAACTTTTGATAGCTTTGGTGACTTAAGTATGAAAAATTCAACTATCACCAATAAAATATCAGTATTCGGTAAGTTAAATGCCGAAAATACCACTATAAATTCCTTAGCTGCATTTGGTGAGTCTCATCTTAATAACTCTACAATTAAAGGCCTGACTAACATCAATGGCAAGCTCATAATCACTAATAGTACTATTTTGGGGCCACTGCATATATTAGGCGAAATAACTGCAAAGAGCTCTAATTTCAATGGTGATATTTTTGCTGCAGGTGACAAATTAAAATTCACTAAATGCACTCTTGAAAATATTATCGTACAAGCAAATAAATACAATACTATACAAAAGATTGTGATTAGAAATCATAGTGAAATTAATGGCAATATTGAATTTGAACAAGGTAATGGAATTGTAGAAATAGACTCTATGTCTACAATTCATGGTAACGTAATCGGTGCTAAGGTTATTAAGAAAAATTAACCTCTATGACACTCTAATTACTTCTTGGAATATTTTATAATTTGGTATTAAGATTTTAACTTTTTTGCCTTCTTCCATGCACGACAAAGTGGTATAGCGAATATTTATTGATGAAACACTGCCTTGATGACCAGATATTGTAACATTTTGTTTAATCTTAATTGGTTGATACATTATAATTAAAAAACCAGATATTACATTTGAGAGTATATCTTTTGTAGCAAACCCCACAGCAAATCCAGTTAACCCCAATCCTGCAACAAGAGCACTTACATCCACCCCCAAAGTTCCTAAAGCAGTCACTGCTCCAAAAATATTTAATGCAGCCTTAGATACACCAGAAATTAATATGTAGATGCCAGTAGTATCGCCTCTTTTTTCGCCAATACGTATTAGTAACCATCTAGACACAATACTGGCTAAATAGAAAAAAAGAAAAACAAGAAGACCACCAGCTAGGTGTAAAGCAAATCCTGCGGCCTCGGTAACAAACCAATGCCGCAGACTATCATTTATATTTAACAAGCTATCCATGCTTATAATTTTATCCTACTTAAAATGGAATATCATCATCAAAAGGCTCAGCAGCAGCTGCTACTGGTTTTTGTTGTTGCATGTTATTAGAGCTTGCTGGTGCATCCATTGGCGCACCACCTTTTGAATCTAACATTTGCAATTGATTCCCAATTATTTCTGTAGTATATCTGTCAGCGCCAGATTGATCTTGCCATTTATTAGTTCTAATTGAGCCTTCTATATAAACCTTTGAACCTTTACGTAAATATTCACCAGCTATTTCAGCTAAACGAGTATATAGAACTACACGGTGCCATTCAGTACGCTCTTGCATTTCATTAGTTTGCTTATCACGCCACGACTCACTTGTAGCCAAACGTAAATTAGTAACAGCGCCACCACTTGGCATATATCTAACTTCAGGATCTGCTCCTAAATTACCTATAAGGATTACTTTATTTACACCCTTGGCCATATTAACTCCTAATAATAAAATCTAATGCTCGACGAGAACTGTATACCTATCAAATAATTTTGTATACAGAATAATTGTTGCCAGCAAGGAAAATGTTAACCCACTAGCTAACAAAGGTAAGATCCTCGCATCGAGATAATTTAACACAAATCCTGAACAACTGCCTCCCAAAAACACCCCTAAAAATTGAAATGTTGTATAAATACCAAGAGATATTCCTCTTTGCCCTTCTCTACAATTTTTTGCCACTTCAGATGGAAGTAATGTTTCTAAAATAATAAAAGTAATAAGGAATACACAAAAGCTCATTTTGCCCATACCAAAAGCTACTGATAGCTGGGCTAAAGCCATAAGTAAAATAGATAATTTAGTGATGCTATCCCCATATTTTTTTATTGGGAATAGCCCAATAATTGCAATAGCTATACAAATAGCATAAAGATATAAACTGTAATCTACTTTGCCGATTAAAGCAGGAAGGGCTGTAAAATATGTCGCTAAAGCTGCATGAATTATAAAGACAGTTGCAAAACAAAAAGGTAATTTAGTTCCATCAGTAAAAGCGCTCTTTAGTGACTCTAGGATACTGTAATTAAAAGCATTAGTTTTACCCTCAGCATTACCTGGAACTAAAGAAATCAGCAAAATAGCAATCAGTGCAAATACTGCTCCTAATAAAAACACCCCCTTTAAAGTATAAAGATTGTATATAATCGGACCCAGGAACAAAGAAATAATAAACGCAGCACCAATACTTGCACCAAAACTTGCTATAGCAATAGCTTGCTTATCTTGCGGCACTCTATCAATGATGAAAGCTAGACTTACACTTCCTATTGCACCACAGCCCTGCAAAAAACGCCCCAAGATCATGCCCCAAATATTAGTAGAAAATGCTGCCACCAATGAGCCACACAAAAATAGTGCCAAGCCAAATATCAATACTGGCTTACGTTGCCATTTATCAGAAAGATAACCAAATGGTATTTGTAATGTTGATTGACTTAAACCATGAATTCCTACAGCAACGCCAATAAGTAGTGCCGATGATTGGCTTAACTCCTGTGCACCATAAGCAATAACTGGCAGTGCAATAAACACCCCAAGCATTCTCATAAACATTGAGCTAGATATAGCTACAACACTAAACCAAGAATTTCTAATAATCATTATGGTTACCACCAACCGTTGATATCAAATGGAAATAGCATTAGCTATTCACCTTGCCTATCTTGGATAACTCTAGCGGTCTATCACTAAGCTTAGGTAAATACCTAATATAATTATCAGATTATAATACATATAATTTCATGCTAATTCCATCTGGCTAGCTAAGTGTTTTGAAACTAACTGCTCATAAGCAGAGAGACTAGGGACTTTTAAAATTGGCTCCTTAGCACGCTCATCATTTATTCTAACTTGAATGCTCTCGGTAAAATATGGAGAACTTTCAAACTCACACATCTCATCTGTATCCATCAATCCACCCTGAAACTTTAATGTTCCTTTGCTGGCGTCAGATAGCTTTTCATAATAATTATCATTGTTGGCAGATAGATAGCGTTTTGCATTTACATGGTTAGCAACTAAGTTTACCACTCGCTTAGAGAACCCCCACATTAACAGATGTTTCGCAGCTATTAATTCATGATTCAAGACACCAAGATTAGCCATGTGCTCTACAGGTACTGAAGATACATAATGACCAATATCATGAAATAATGACGCGATGATCACACTATCACTATGGCCAGATTCCACAGCAAAATATGCTGATTGCAAGGCGTGATCCAACTGTGATATTTTCTCTCCAATATACCCTTCTGTCTTCGAACTCTTTAATACAGAGAATGCATTTTCATATAAATTCATACTTCAACCTCATTCACAATAGGATTAGCAACATTATAAATATAAGCCCACATAGAATAATCAATTCCCGGTTCGCGCTCACATTCAGGTGGAAACTTTAACCGTTTGTCTGAATAATATTCCTCTCTTTTTGAGCCAGAATCAGATAATCGATTATAAGTCATAAATACTGCGCGTCTTGAGCTATTACTATGATTCGGGTCAGAATAATGTGGTAAAAATGAATCAAACAATACTATCGTTCCAGCTTTACATTCAATCGGCACCCACATCAAATCACGAATTACCGAACGTCTTATAGTTTTATCATCTTCTTGTGGCAACAAATTATTCTTAAACTGACCTCCAGTTACCACCTACAGACAACCATTATCTATAGTGCAATCATCAACTGCTAGCATCATAGTTATGTGGTAGCTCTGACCAAAACTTAAAAAAGCTGGATAATCTTGATGCGGACTAAATCCATTAGCTCCAGATAGTTTGAAATTTATTTTTTCTTTGAATAGTACAGCCTCTTCCCCCATTAACTCACTTAAAAGAGCAATCGTTCGCTTGCCTTGTGCAACGTCATTAAAACCTTGATGATATTGAAGAAAATTTTCAATTCGACATAATTGTTTTTTATTAAGTTTAGTAGATTCAAAATATTTCATCCATTTGCCTGGTGTTTCCGGCCAAATCTCAATATCATTAGTCCACTTAATAATATCATCTCTTTCACTTAAACTAAAAAAATTATTCAGTTCTATAAAACCATGTTGCTGCCAAAACTTGCTCTCACTTGCACTTAGTATCATTATTAGCTCCTATAGCCATGAGCGCACTAAGTACACAAGATATCAATACCACGATAAACATTAATTTAAAATTGTTATTATTTTTATAAATCATATATCCAATGATAAATTCACCCATTCCAGCAAAAGCATATCCTGTTGCATTCATCAATCCCATAGCTGTACTTAAATTATGTTTATCTATAAGATCATGGCATATGCTAAATAAAGGTGTTTGTGCTCCATAAACAAAAAAACCACACACAAATAAAATCAATATATTTAGTGTGACTAATTCATTTGGCACTTTTAGAAATACAACTATCAAACCTGCAGCCATAATCATAAATATGGAGATTACATGATTTTTATTTTCAGCAAAGTACTTGTCTGTCAGGTATCCTGCAACTATTGAGCCTAATGCCATGCCGAATGGTAAAGCTAAAGTAATCCATACATTATGATCCGATGCAGCTTTCAAATAATAAACTGGAACCCAAATAATTAAACCATAACGAGCTATGCTACAAAATCCCATAGCTAAACTTGCAAGCACAAACTTTTTATTACTAATGATCATTAAAATGCTATTTTGCTTACTACTACTATTTTCTTTATTTGTATTTTCTGATGCTACTTGATAACCATACTCTTGAGGGCGATCACTAATGAATAAATAAAATATTATCGTTACACATAAAAATGGTATTAATGGCAATCGAAATACCCAAGGCCAAGAATAATTTTGTATTACGAATAAACAAAGACCAAAAGTAACCACAGAAGAAAGGCCTGAAGAAAATAAGAAGCACCCCATAGCAAAACTACGTTCTTCTTTTGGCCACCAATTAGTAATTAATTTACTTCCTGGAGCAAACCCCATACTTTGAGCAAGGCCATTTGCACACCATAATATTAAAAAAGACCAAAACCCAGTTGAGAAACTAACAAAATGATTTAGCAGAATTGATGCTAGAGCCCCCATAGAAATTATTAACTTAGGGCTATATCTATCACCTAGATATCCACTTAATATTTGACCACCGCCATAGAACAATAGCAGCATGCCACTAATAATTCCGGTGTGAGAAGCAGTTAAGTTTAATTCCTCTTGGATCCCAAGAATTGCAAAGCTATAGTTTTGTCGACCAGTATAAAAAAATAAATAACAAAGCATGGTTATCAGCAACATTCGCCACTGCAAAAACCTAAGTTGCGTCCCTGTGTTATTTAGCTCAAGGCTGATTGCTGGTGAATTCATTCCCTAGAATTCCAAAAGATAATCTAGAAAGTATAAGGATGCTCAAGTTTCGAGTCAACGAGCCTAAAATAGGTAAATAAATACTCTTCTTTTTATATTTTCTAACTAATTTTTACAATAGCTGGGTATATTATCAGCCTCTATAAATAATTTTCAGCCTCTATAAATAATTTAATGATATAATTGTTTGCTTACATTCAAATGATTTAGAAAGTCAACATAATTTCAGGACCACTTTAATATGCAGAACATTACCGTAATTGGCGCAAAAACTCATAATTTAAAAAATATTAACTTAACTATCCCAAGAGAAAAACTAATAGTGATCACAGGTCTATCTGGATCTGGTAAATCCTCGCTGGCTTTTGATACTCTATATGCGGAAGGACAACGACGATATGTGGAATCTTTATCCACTTATGCCAGACAATTCCTCTCAGTTATGGAGAAACCTGATGTTGAACATATAGAAGGCCTATCTCCAGCTATCTCTATAGAACAAAAATCAACCTCCCATAACCCTCGTTCAACAGTAGGTACGGTTACTGAAATATATGACTATTTAAGATTACTATATGCTAGGGTTGGTACGCCCCAATGCCCACAGCACTCAACAACATTAGAAGCTCAAACCATAAGTCAGATTGTTGATGATGCTATGTTACTCCCAGAAAATTCTAAAGTTATGATTTTATCGCCTCTTGTCAGAAACAAAAAAGGTGAACACCAGCAAATATTTGAATCCTTAAAATCTCAAGGATATATTCGCGTGCGTGTTAATAAAGTTATGTATGACCTAGGCTCAACACCAAAGCTTAATGTTAATCAAAAACATTCTATTGAAGTTATTGTTGATAGATTAAAAATACGTGAAGATATAAAAACCAGACTTGCAGATTCTATTGAGTCTTCAGTTACTTTATCTTCTGGCTTAGTCATTATTGCAAATATTGATAATGATGACTTCGAAAAACTCTACTCAACTAAGTATGCCTGTAATTCTTGTGGTTATAGCATCCCAGAACTAGAGCCAAGACTATTCTCTTTTAACAATCCAACTGGTGCTTGTCCTACCTGTGATGGCTTAGGACATAAGCAATACATGGATACTGATAAAATAATTTATGACGAAAGTTTATCTTTGAGCGAAGGAGCTATTCGTGGCTGGGATAAAAATGCACACTATTACCATAGTATGCTAACTTCTTTGGCAGATTATTTTGAATTTTCCATGGATAAACCTTACGAAAAGCTCAGTAAAAAAGTTAAGCAATTAATTTTGTATGGTAGCCGTGGTATAGAAATAGACTTTACTTTTAAAATCCGAGGTAAAAATCCTGTTACTAGGACATCAGTATTTGAAGGTGTTATTCCAAATATGGAACGCAGATATAAAGACTCTGATTCTGAGCATGTGCGTGAAGAACTAAGTAAATTTATAACTAATAAATCGTGTGAAACCTGTGGTGGACATCGCCTTAATGAGTCAGCACGCCATGTGTTCATTACCGAAATCAACCTTCCTTCCCTAACAACTAAAACCATTGAAGATTTATGTGATTTTTTCAAAAATCTTACGTTAACTGGTTGGCGCAATCAAGTAGCAAGTAAAATTCTTAAAGAAATTCAAGAACGTTTGGGATTTCTACTAAATGTTGGCCTAGATTATTTAACTTTAAATCGTAGTGCTGACACCCTTTCTGGCGGGGAAGCTCAACGAATTCGTCTAGCTAGCCAAATAGGTGCTGGTTTAGTCGGAGTAATGTATGTTTTAGATGAGCCCTCAATCGGTTTACATCAACGAGATAATCAACGACTAATAGACACCCTTACACATTTACGCGACTTAGGTAATACTGTTATTGTCGTTGAGCATGATGAAGATGCAATTTCTTGTGCTGATCATGTCATTGATATTGGCCCAGGTGCAGGAATACATGGCGGGGAAGTAGTTGCAGAAGGTAAACTTAATGACATTAAAAATAATAAAAACTCCCTTACCGGACAATATTTATCTGGAAAACTGAAAATTGAAGTTCCTCAACATCGCGCAAAGGTATGTGATGATCAATGGATAAAAATAGTTGGAGCTAAAGCTAATAATTTACAAAATGTTTGTGTGGATATTCCTATTGGAATTATGACGTGTGTAACCGGAGTTTCAGGATCAGGAAAATCATCACTAATAAATGAAACCTTATATCCTCTCGCGGCAAAATGCTTAAATGGCGCTATGATGGATCAAATTGGTGAATATGAATCAATATCTGGACTAGAGCATTTCTTAAAAGTAGTAAATATTACCCAACAACCAATTGGCCGGACTCCTCGTTCAAATCCAGCGACATATACTGGAATATTTACTGATATTCGTGACTTGTTTGCAGGAACTAGTGAAGCTAGAACTCGTGGCTACAAACCTGGTCGTTTCAGCTTTAATGTAAAAGGTGGTCGCTGTGAAGCCTGCCAAGGTGATGGTGTACTAAAAGTAGAGATGCATTTCCTTCCTGATGTTTTTGTCCCATGTGATGTTTGCTTTGGTAAAAGATATAATCGTGAAACTTTAGAAGTTACCTATAAAAGTAAAAACATTCATCATGTCCTAGATATGACAATTGAATCTGCTGTCACATTTTTTGAAAATATTCCGGTGATAAAAAGAAAATTACAAACCTTAATAGATGTTGGTTTGTCTTATATAAAACTTGGGCAAAGTGCTACTACGTTATCTGGTGGTGAAGCCCAAAGAATAAAGTTATCCAAGGAACTGTCTAAGCGCGAAAAAGGGCAGAGCCTATATATCTTAGATGAGCCAACTACTGGGCTACATTTCCATGATGTTAATAAACTATTATCAGTATTGCGCCGCTTACAAGAACATGGCAATACAATTGTTATTATTGAGCATAATTTGGATGTGATCAAAACTGCTGACTGGGTAATTGATATTGGTCCAGAAGGTGGTTACCGCGGTGGTAAAATTATTGCATCTGGCACACCAGAAGATGTTGCTAAAGTGAAAACTTCATATACGGGACATTATCTAAAAGAAATGTTGGAAAATGCTAAGCAGTAAATGGTCAGATAGTATCCATACGGAAAATGGCGATGACTTTGATATACAATGGTTACTAAAACCATATAATGTCACTGCAGCTCTTAAGGAACATTATGATACTATTGAGTTAGAATTGCTTTCTCAGCAAGAGCAAGCACTTTCTATCTATGAGCAGACACATATTACACAAAAAACAGCTTTAGTTCGTGAAATCTACCTTAAACATGATCATGATGCACTAACATATGGCAGAGTTATTTTCTCAAACCATGCCTATGAAACATTGAAAGATCGAATTGATACTTTGGGAACTAAGCCTATTGGACAGCATCTATTTTACAAACATAAATTTAACCGTTCCAATTTCAAGTATGCCAGGTTAGACACAAAAAATGTCTTACTAATGAATGCTTGCCGGCGACTTAATGATGGCTTGTTAGAAAAAATAGAATATGCATATTCTAGACACTCAATTTTTTCACCACCAAATGATAGTAACTGCCTTATCTCATTACATGAAGTTTTTTTCCCATGGCTAAAAAAGTATATTGCATAATATGATAATTGAAGAAATTAATTTCATAGATCCTGAGAGAATTTTTAATGCTTTTGTTAATGAGCCCGGAAGCCTATGGCTCGATAGCTCCATTAACACCCATAAAATGGGTGGTTGCAGTTTTCTAGCTATTTCTCCATATAACACTTGGTCTCTGAAAAATTCAATATTAACTGCTATGGATGGCAAACAAATAGAATGTAATGACCCATTCAAGCTCCTACAAGAAGAAATGGCACAGCTGCAAACTGAGCATATAGATGAAATACCAAATTTCCAAACTGGTGTTGCCGGCCTGTTTTCATACAATTTGCATAGCTATATTGAACCTATAAAATCAGGGTCAATACAGGGTGATCCATTTCCTGACTTATATCTTGGATTTTATGATTTAGTCATTGCTTATGAGCATAACACTAAAAGAACTTTCATCTTCTCTAGCGGTGCGCCAAAAAACACTAAGAATGAGAAAGACAAACATGCTCATCAGAGGTTAAAATGGTTACTTGATGAGCTAAAATATTTAGCACTACTTCCTAAAGTTAACAATACCCCATGTAGTGATTTTTCAAGCTCCACTACTAAAGAGCAATATATTGCCGATACTCAGACGATGATTGATTATATTTATGCTGGTGATATCTTTGAAGCTAATCTGTCGCAGGAATTCACCTGTAAACGCCCAAGTGGACTTAGCTCCTTTGACCTTTACCGACGTCTACGTAAATATAATCCAGCCCCATTTTCTGCAATGTTAAATATGAATGGCCAACAAATATTATCTTCATCTCCAGAGCGATTCCTACATTTAGAAAATAATATAGTTGAATCAAGACCCATTAAAGGCACAATGCCACGTTCTGATGATCCAATACTTGATCAACAATATGCTGACAGACTACTAGCCTCAGAAAAGGATCATGCTGAGAACACCATGATTGTGGATTTAATGCGCAATGACATCTCCAGAGTATGCACCCCAGGAAGTGTTAATGTCCCTCAGTTATGTGCACTTGAATCATATAAATCTGTACATCATTTAGTCTCTGTAGTTTTAGGTAAGTTGCAAACAAATCATAACCATCTTGATTTGTTAAAATGCTGTTTCCCTGGTGGTTCAATAACCGGAGCTCCTAAAATTAGAGCAATGGAAATAATTTATGAGCTAGAGAAGGTAACTCGTGGCCCATACTACGGCTCAATGTTATATATAAGTAACTCTGGAGCAATGGACTCATCAATTTTAATCCGCACCATACTCTGTGATAAAAATAACCTTAGCTTACGTGCTGGTGGTGCAATTGTGGTAGATTCAGAGCCTGATGCTGAATACGAAGAAACTCTTACCAAAGCAATTAAACTTAAAGAGGCATTGCTGGCACTATGATACTATTAATTGATAACTATGATTCTTTTGTCTACAATTTACTTCACTACGTAAATATTCTTGGACACCAAACCTCTGTATACCGTAATGACAAAATCACTCTGGATGAAATAGAAGAGATCGCCCCTTCGCACATTATTCTATCACCAGGGCCATGTAGCCCCAATGAATCTGGCATTTGCATACCGCTAATAAAGAGATTTTTTAAATCTATACCTATTCTTGGCGTCTGCCTTGGCCACCAAGCCATTGGGCAGGCATTCAATGGAAAAATTATTAGAGCTAAAAGCCCTATCCATGGAAAAAAAACCACAATCAATTGTACCAGCAGCAAGCTCTATACCGGAATGAATACAGAAATTGAGGTTGCTAGATACCACTCTTTAATTGTTGCTAAAGAAAATTTTCCAAACCAATCATTAAAAATAACCAGTGTCTGCACTGACAACCAAATCATGTCTTTAGAGCACAGAATATATCCATTATTTGGGGTGCAATTCCACCCAGAGTCTATTTTAACTAAACATGGCATGCATATTATTAAAAACTTTATAACAATATAATTAGAGCATTTAAAACACTATTAGCACCGACAAGTAAAAGTAAAACAAATAATATAATTAATTTCCAACACATTGTAATAAATCATCTATAATTCCTTACATAACGACCATTTCCAGACCTACATTGAGAGTGTGTTTATGACCAGTTCTTATTCTGTATTACAGTCTACGCAAAAAGCTATCAGCCGTTTTGCAGACCATTTACAGGGCCTTAGAGTAGCCAACAGCCTTATGACAATATCTATAGAGATTGATAATACTATTACAAACGAAGCTCTAGCTATTAGTAATATGCGCCGAATCAGTGATAGCTTAACAATTTTTGCTGAAGACATAGCCATAAAGGGCACATATGGAATCGGTCATAACCGAATCAAAGCAACGCAAATATTATCTGCCACCTCTAAGCTCAAGAATGATTTAATTGAAATTTACTCACTTGTAAAAGATACAGATGAAGTACCTGAAATAGTAAAAGATAGTATTAAAGGACTATTATTTATTAGCTCAAGGATTTATATCTTGTGCGTTAGTGAAGTAGATCCTGCATTAGAGATAAAGAATAACCCTGCTAATAATGAAAATACAGGGGCTGCGTAGTTAAAGTACAGCAAGGTAGTAATGTAATTAATTGTCATATTAACTATTTATTTTAATCTGGTAGTAGCTGGTGCAGATTGGGTAACTTTTGGTTCATCTTTAGTTATCGCTGGAGCAGACGCAGCTGATTTTTGTTTTAAGACCCCTTGACCATTCTGAACTTGACGTGTAACCATAGGCTCCACTACTGAGTTTGGAGATGCTCTGCCTGCCTTCATCTCCTTAACTTCCGCCCTGAGACTATCAAACTCTGCCCTTAACTCATCAAGACCGGACCTAACCGAATGTGTGACAGGAACTGAGCCAAAGAAATTTCCATCTCGAGCTGGGGCTGACATTACCATTTCAACTCTAGTAGCTGGACCTGTTTTCATATTTGATAGCTCTGCTTCGACTCGTTCTGCCTCAAGCAGTTTTGTTTTTAAGTTTTCTTCATTTACCTCAACTTCAGAGCTTACTTTAGAGTTTTCATTTGATGCACTATACATATCAACACCAGCTACTACAGCAACTGCTACAAGTATAACCGGGGAAAGAACAACTGCCACAGCAACAGCAACAGCAACAGCAACAGCACCTCCTACAAATTTAACTACAGGATTTTTAAGAACTTTTTGCCACCACTTAGGTGCTTTTGGTTTATTCAAATCTGCTTGATTTTTGGTATCTTTAATTGGATCTTTTTGAGCTGCAAATTGAGGATAGTCATCTTTTAGTTCTTTTATTTTTTCACATATATCAGTACCATATACTTCATCAACATTTTTTAGACCATTTGCCCCATTAGAATTTGCTGCTGCAATTTGCTGTCCGTGATTAGCAAGAAATTGCCTAGCTACAAGCCCATTAAATTCATCTCTTTCTGGTGATTTTTCTCCAGGAGGAGGGGGTAACTGACCATCATAGAGCTCCCTATACATTACCATTGCAATGGCCATCTCAGTAACCATTTCTTCTCTATCTTTACCACTCACACAACTGCCAATACGATTACCACCTTTAGAAAAATTTAATATTTGCTCAAGAGCTGCTTTTTCGCTCATATGATTAGTGCTTCTAGCTACACCAGTTAAAAGCGCAGATTCACTCCAGTCATGTCCCTCTAGTCTTTCTTTTACAGCAGCAGCAAGCTTAGGATCAGAAGCAGCATGACCTGCAAGTAGACTCTGTGCAGATCCGTTAACACCGTCTTTTCCTTCTGTTAAATACCTAGACAATCCTCTAGCTTTATTCACCGGGGTGTTTGTATAAGAGGTATCACATGTTACAGTCATACCTTTCGGATTAACTCCTAATGATTTTAAATAATCATCTCCACCAACATCCAATTTACCTTTAACTGCTTTCACAGCAGCAATCAAAGCATCATCACCACCTTCTGGTTGCATCGGTCTACTAAACAACGTTTGAATAGCCATCGGTATATCAACCGTTGACTTTCCTTGCATTAAGGCTTCATCAATTTTACGTTGTATGGTATTGGCAACTAATTGCTCAAGGTTTTGTCTTGTTATTGTTTCCTTTTGATGTTCATCTTCTATATCAAACGGAACAAGAGCTCCAGATCTAACTTTTTCAAATAATATTTTATCAGGCCCATCTGCGGAAGACACGGTAAGTGATGTTACATATCCATTTGGTGCTCCTGGATATTTTCTAATGGTGCTTGGTGGTACACCAAGAACATCTCCTAAATTTTTACCTACATGTTCAGGATTAGTTTTCCAGTCATTCACTCTCTCTTGTAAATGTTTTTTCTCCCATTCTTCTAAACCCTCAAACCAATCCTCACCAGAGGGAGTTTTCAAAATATTTCCCCATGATTCTGTTTGTTCAGGTGTAAATGCTGTTATAGGGTTTTCTTTTCTAATCGCAATTGTTGGATGTTTTGCCCGAAGAGCTTCTTTAAGTTCAGCTTCAGTCTTATACGCAGCAGTCACTTCACCATATGCTCCCACAGTCTCAAACCCACCATCAGGATTTGAACGGCCAATAAGCTTTCCTGATGGGTCCATAACAGAAACAACAGCAGTTCTTGGTTGCCAATTTGTGTGGCTCTCTGCATTTAGCAAATCATGCTTACCTATCCCTTTAAGAGAAGGTACCTGTTCTTGCAATGTTTCCAATAATTGTTTATTAATGCCTGCAAGAACAGATTGAAGCCCTTTGTCTCCATCAGCTTTAACATGTTTATTTTTTTCTAGAGCCTCACTGTTTAATCCTTTTGCCTGTTTCTCAAGAAGTCCTTTAACTCTTTCGTATTCCTCACTACCTAGTTCTATGCCACTATTATCCAGAATTAATATAGCACCTTTTATAAATTGATTTCCTCTAACTTCAACACTTTCCATTGCGGCTTTTGTTGATTTTGGCATGTTTTTACATCCGAACATCATTAATGATGTTTATTAGACGCAATTTATAGCAAAAAAGTTCACTTTTTCAATAAAACAGTTCATGTTCAGTGATGTTGCACTATTTTAATAAGGAATGAATTTATTTTTATAATAACAAATAAGTATAAATAATGATTAATATCTGAAGTGATAATTAGAATTCACTTACATTGCTTCTTAAGTAAAACTTCAACTTCTTTTGGAGGTAATGAGGGATGGAATAGAAATCCTTGGAATAGATCACAATTATTATCAACTAAAAATTTCATTTGCTCTTTTGTTTCAACTCCTTCGGCAACTACAGTCAAATCAAAATGATTCGAAATGCAGAATACTGATTTAACTAATTTTGCTGAGTTATTATCTTCCTGAATCTGTGAGACAAAAGATTTATCAATTTTCAATATATCAATAGGCAGTGTATGTACATTCTGTAAAGTTGAATATCCTGTACCAAAATCATCTATAGCTATTCTTATACCCAGCTCTTTAAGAGCGATTAATGTCCCAAGAATCTCATCTTCTTCTATATGTGATGTTTCAGTAATCTCTACTACTATATTTTTAGGATTAATATTATTACTTGACATAGATTTGTTTAAATAGGTAACCAAGGCTTCATCTTTTAATTGTATTGGTGAAATGTTTATAGACATGGTTATTTTATTCATATTATATTTTTTTTGCCAACTAGAAAATTGTTTCATTGTCTCATCTATAACAAAGTAACCAATTTCATTTATACACCCAAGCTCTTCAGCTAAAGGAATGAAAATGTCTGGGGAGATCACACCCAAGCCATTATTTGTCCAACGTAATAGCTCTTCAAAACCACTAATAGTTTTGCCATCTGGCAAAAATACTGGCTGATATTCAACTCTAAGTTCATCATTATGAATTGCTTTTTGCAATCCTCTTTCAATCTTTAAATTATATGAAAATTTTTCATCTAGCTCTAAATCAAAAGCATTCCAACAAGACTTGCCATGTGACTTAGAGTAATACATTGCTAAGTCTGCATATTTAAGTAAGTCAGTAACTGTATTACCATCTTTAGGATAGATAGCAACACCAATGCTAACTGATACTTTAATAATATTTCCACGAATATTAATGGGTAAAGATAAACTTGATATTATTTTATCCGGCACTGCATTAAAAGTATTTACATTCCTAACATCATAAATAATTGCAAATTCGTCTCCATCAATGCGCGCAATGACATCTGTTTCTCGAAGACACGACTTTAATCTCTTAGATATCGCTATAAGAAAATCATCTCCAACATCATGACCAAGAGAATCATTTATATCTTTGAAGTCATCAACATCAATAAATAACAAGGCAAAATTCTTATCATGGTCACCTGCGTGCTTTGTACATTCTTGCAATTTATTTTCAAAAGAGAACCGGTTATCAAATTCGGTAAGGCTATCTCTCAAAGCCAGCTCTTTCAATTTTCTTCCCTCTTCAATAGACTTTTTAAGAATATTGTTTTCTTCTATGGCATTCCTAATATTACTTTGCAAATATAAAGTACTAATATTATCTTTCATTAAATAATTAATAGCCCCTTTTCTTACAGCTTCAACAGCAATAGTTTCATTTCCATCACCGGTTAACATTAATATTGGCAGCTCACATAACTTTTTGCTATTTTTCATAAAATCGATGCATTCTAAACCATCTGAGTCTGGTAAGTTATAATCAATAATAACACAATCAATTTTTGAGACGTCTCCATTTTTCATTATACTATCTAAGTCTTCTTTACTCTCAGCTTCAATGAATGTATAAATATCTTCATTTTTATTATTTGGCAATTTTGTATTTAATAGGTTTTCACATAACAAGCGGTCAGGTTCATTATCATTTATTATAAGTATATTAATTGCCACCATCTAGAGAGCCTCTTTGGTAGTTAAAAATATATCAAATGATAAATATTTTAATCGATGAATGTAATTTATGTATTTATTAAAATAAATATACTTTTTCATTTAACTACTCTATCCCAAGTTATAGCAACTTCAATATTTTTTTCATCATGGAAACGGTTGTGTTTCTTGTAACTTTGCATCGATGACAAGATAGTAGTGACTATAGCTATACAAAACACCATCCCATCAAGTGGCATAAGATCTAAGACCCCAACAATCATTATAAAGATAACGTAGATAAATTCTTTGAACTGTAATTGAAAAGATTCCGTAACATCATATTCAATAGCATCAAGGCCTAAATTAATACCTGAAAAATTCAACAGCAACAATGAAATGCAAAGAGCAATAATTGCCCTGGTCACGGTCTTAGGTAATTTTTTCTTATCTTTCTCTAACTTCACATTTAAAGTTCTTTATTTATATTTCACTTGTTAAGTATAGACTCATAGTTTAGTACTATATTGTTTAGTATTGGTCAGTATGGCACCAGGTCTGATTTTTTTTATGATTATAGTCATGTTGTCTGCATATATTATGGCACGCACAATTAACACTTTATTAACAATTGCTGTATAAGCACCTATCTTAATGTATCAACTTCAATGTTTATGACCTCCAACTATAATAGATTGGTGGGAATAACAAAAATATCATCTGTAAACTTCTATAATTATTTTCCTTGGTTTACATGAAAATCACTAATGGTTAATTATTATTTACAATTAAAGAACCATGGTTGAAACTTGTTTCTTTAAGAGTTTAATGCAACATTTAATTTCAAATTAACGTCTTAATTTTTCTTCTATATTCGAAGTACAGATCCGGTTTTCTTGATCGAAATATTTTCAGACTATATGATCTTTTGATTGTTTTGGGCACTATCACCTAAGCTTAAAAACATATATATTATTTAACGGATATGTCTATTTTAATTATTATTCTAATCACTGTGCTTATTAAAGTAATCTATAGATTTTTCAAGATCAGTCGATGTGGCAATTAATGTATTTTTTGCATTTGAAATTTTTTGTGATGATTTTTTATTTTCATTTAAGACTTCATGTATTTCATTCATAGCAATACCTGCTTGTACCATTTGGAACGCTTGCTCCTTTGCACAATCAGCCATAGTATTACTTTGTTGAGATATATTTTCTAAATCTTTATCCATTTCTGATAAGAATATTATTGATGCATCAAAGTTACTTTCAGTTTTTTCTAATCTAACACCATTTCCATCAATTTGAGATGATGCTTTATCCAAATCTTTATTTAAATCATTAATAACAGTAAAAATATCTGTAGTTGATTGCTGGACTCTAATTGAAAGATTACGAACTTCATCAGCAACCACAGCAAAGCCTCGTCCATTCTCTCCAGCTCTAGCAGCCTCAATTGCAGCATTTAGTGCTAACAAATTTGTTTGTCCAGCCACATCTAGTATTTCGCCCAGTACACCTTCAATTTTATTAGCTTTAGTTGTGAGGTTACTCATGATATTTCTTGATTCTTGAACATCATTAAATACAGCTCTTATAGAGTCCACAGATGAATCTACAATACTTAAATTAGCCTTAGTTTTTTTACATACCTCATCTACAAATTGAGCTGTAGATACAGTATTATCAGTTATTTTTGACGAATTTGAAATAACTTGATCTAATGAGTCTTTTAAATTAATAATCCCAGAATATTGTGAATCTATTCCATCGACTAACGAGTCAGAGCAATTTGATAAACTTTTAATTTCTTCACCGACGTCTTCAGCTGCGGACGTAATAACATCGACTTGCTGGTTAAGACGCATAACCAGTTGTGCAAGGGCCACATTAATTCTTTTAATTTCTTCTGTACCACAAGATGAATCTATTTTTACTGACAATTTACCTCGTGAAAGTCTTTCAATAGAATTGATCATGCTATCTATAGGAGTAAACACAACTTTATTTATCAATAAAAAGGCCATAAGTAATAATATTAAAGTAACTAAGGTGTAGACGAGAATAGAAGTATCTCTCACCTCCTCTATTTCTTCTGATAATAAACTGAAATCGTAACCCAGTGATATTTGATATATTGATTTATTTTTAAAATCTTTTATTTCACTTTTTACAATAATTTTATCTTTAATATTTTCCCAATTATTTGTAAAGATATCTTTCCCTTTTGTTTCGTCATATATTCTTATTGGATAATGGTATCCCTTCAATAAGGATTTAAATTCTTCCTCTAAATCTATTATAATTTCCCCATATCCAGCTGGCTTCAATGAGCCAATACGAAATGCATAGGTTAAATACGTTCCCTGATCATTATTCCAAATCATTGTCTCATCAAAAGCATAATGAGTTGAATGTTGCTCCATCATGCTCTTTAAATAAACAGGCATTTGTTTGCTAAGACTATTGGTTTTATGATTATTTGACAAAATATGATTAAAGCTAGCATCATATATTTTCATACCAACTATAGGTAGTTTATTATAATTAACCCACTGCTCAATAACCTCATCAATCTTATGTTTTACTGTAGTTTTCAAGCTATTGTCTCGAGGAGCTCTTTGTAAATCTATAAGGCTATCTTCAAGTGGAAAGTTCGAAAAAATTGCTGAAACTAGATGCTGAGCTTCAATTTCAATTTTTGCCTTAATAAGATCAATTTCCATATTTAGCTGTTTGCGCATAAGTCCGCGCTGGGCAGCTTCCACATCTTTTCTGTGTTCTATTGAACCGATATATGTAATTACAGCCGACATACCAGCTAGAACCAATAAAGATAGACCAATTATTTTGCGTATGGAAATATTAATCATGCTCAGCTACCTGGAAGTAACTATTTAAGGTTAGTCGAAGTGATGGAGTAAAGTTAGCCGAAAAGATAGAGAATTATTGGCTTAGATATCTCCTGTAAGATAAAAAACATACCAGGAGATATACATATATATTACTGCTATGCCGGTAGTTCACCACCGGGAACTGCATTTATTATTATCGGTGCTGAAGTATTTTTTTCATTAGAGATATTATTATCATGGCTGCTGCTATGACTCTCTTTATCAGCCTCTTCTTTATCAATAGTTTTAGTTACCATTCTTCCAAGACCAATCACTGCAAATACCCAGAGCCCTATTGCTATAAATATAATAGCACTAACATAAGGTACGGTTTCTGAAACAGATCCCAAAAATGTGAATAAAATAATATAAATCACTGAGCCACCTGATTTTCCAAAACGTGAGGCAATACCATCTACTACAGCTTTAGCTTTCCTTTGGTTCTCTTGGCTCAATGGAATAAATGCTATTTCTTTGGTTTCATCAAAAACTGTATATTTACAGCCACGGCCTAAGCAAATCTGAATAGATCCTAAAAGCAATACCAGGTTCGCAGGATTCGCGAACATAGTGTAGAAAATTTCTGAGGCATCTATACTAGCTAAAAATTCTGGTATAGTCGATTCAAATAATAGTCCAGAGAAGAATCCAAGACTAGTTAATAACCAAATAATTGGTGCGACTAAAGCTGCAACTGTCCATCCATACCTACGAATGACATTACCAGAGATAATGAAAGCAAATATTGCAGAAATAAATCCTGTAATTTGTGTGATACGGTTCATATAAGCATTCACAGCTTCACTACTTTGATAGATGCTTTTAACTTTATCCGTCCACATTACATCAGCTAGATTATATACAACATTATAAGCTACAACTAAAATCACAATATAACTTAAATACTTTGAGCTAAACATGTATCTAAAGCATTCTTTAAGGCTCATATCAGATTTTTTCTTTGGAATAGTAATAGTTTTCATATTACTCATGTGTAAAATACTTTTATTAAGCCAGTAAAAAATACCTACAATACACAGACCAAGAAATAAGACTGCCATTAATTGATAAAACACCCATTTAATTCCACCAGTATAATTAAATACATCTGGAAGAGTTACACTGCCTAACCATGTTACAAAAACACCGGTAAATATACCTGAACAATTAGCTCCTAGAGCAAATATTGCATAAAATCTCTTGGCTTCATTAACTTTAGTGATCTCATTAGCAAACCCCCAAAATAGCATTGATAAAACTACAGAGCTCCATAGCTCACACATCACATAAAAAATTGTTAAATTGTAATGCCTAACTGCTGCAACTAGTCCTTTTAAACCTTTAGAATCAACGCCCATAGAGAGCATGTAATTATAAAATGAATTAAGCTCCAAGCTCTCACGATTTGGAAATAAGATTAGTGCAAAAATAGCAAAATATGATAAGAAACCCACAATTATTGTATAAAATACTGTTTCTCGTGAAAACTTACTAGATAATTTAGTAAACAAATAAGTTAAAAGAATAGCCCCAGGTAAAACCGCTCCAATCTTTAAAAATGGCACAGCTTCAGCCCCAGAGCCTGCAGCAGTAACCATTAAAGCTATTTTCATACATCGTAGAAGGTTATATACAAATGAAATTAAGAAAAATAGTACGAACATTGGAAATAGGCGCTTTAACTCATAAGAGTAAATGGGCCAAAAGAAGGAACGCCACTTACCAAATGGTTTATCTGTCGTTACGCTGTTATCAGCCATATTAGTTGCTTACCTAATAGTGATTAAGTTATTGTGCCTAAAAAACAGTTCGATGTCAAACTTTCGTTCAAGGTCAGTTCGTATACGAACTAGTTTTAGACGCAAAAAAAAGCCGGGATTTCCCGGCTTTTTATAGAAATTACGTACTTTCCTGAATATCTCTATCCACAAGCTCGACTACAGCCATAGGTGCAGCGTCACCTTTTCTAAATCCACATTTAAGGACACGTAAATATCCACCAGGTCTACCTTTATATTTAGGGCCTAGTTCTTTGAATAATTTACCTACCGTGACCTTATCATTTAACTTTGAAAATGCACGCCTTCTAGTAGCAACAGAGTCTTCTTTAGCTAGAGTAATTAAAGGCTCTAGATATCTGCGCAACTCTTTTGCTTTAGGCAATGTTGTTTTTATTAATTCATGTGTAATAACTGATTTACACATATTATACATCATAGCCTTTTTATGTTGACTATCTCTATTTAAGTGTCTACCACTTTTCTTATGACGCATGTCAGCTCTACCTTAAACTATTTAACCTAATGATTTTTCTCTTTCATTCTGTAACTTGATGTCTTCCCATCTATCAATATTCATACCTAAAGACAAACTTCTAGAAGCAAGAACATCTTTAATTTCAGTCAAAGATTTTCTACCAAGATTAGGAGTCTTTAATAATTCAATTTCTGTTTTTTGAATTAGATCCCCAATATAATAAATCGTCTCTGCTTTCAAGCAATTTGCTGATCTTACAGTTAATTCAAGCTCATCAACGGAACGAAGAAGTACAGGATCAACTTTTAATTTATCAACTTTATATTCAACTTTAGTATCACCAACAAACTCAACAAATACAGCTAACTGCTGTGATAAGATTGTTGCGGAACGTTTAATAGCATCTTCTGCTTTAATTGTTCCATTAGTTTCTAGCTCTATTATAAGCTTATCTAAGTCAGTTCTGTTTTCAACACGAGCATTTTCAACACGATAACTTACAGTTTTAATTGGGCTAAAGCTTGCATCCACTTGTAACCAACCAACTTTGTTAACTACGCTGTCCATCTCTTCTTCAGACTCTGGATTTTTCCTAATGGCAGCAGATTCATATCCTCGACCACGAGCAACACGCACAGTCATATTAAGCTCACCTTTCTCAGATAGGTGCGCAATAACCGCGTTTGGATTAACAATTGCCGCATCATGAGTTAATTGAAAGTCAGCAGCAGTAACAACACAAGGACCTTGCTTATTTATAGTAAATTCAACTTCATCTCTTTCTTCTAAAGTAAAATATACATTTCGAAGATTCAGTAAAAGGTTAATAATATCTTCTTGAACACCTTCTTTAGTACTGTATTCATGTAAAACACCATCAATTTTAGCTTCTACTATTGCACATCCAGGCATAGAAGATAAAAGAACTCTTCGTAAAGCGTTCCCCAGAGTGTGGCCAAAACCACGTTCTAGCGGCTCAAGAACAACTCTAATTTGATTGTCCCGAAGCTCTTTAACTTCTACAATTTTAGGTCTTAAAAACTCTGTAACATGACGTTGCATTACAACTCATCTCCCAATGATAAAAATCACTACTTAGAATAAAGCTCAACTACTAATTGCTCATTAATTTCTGAAGGTAGGCTACTTCTTTCAGGAATATGTCTAAAAGTACCAAACATACCGCTTACATCAACACTAACCCAATCAACCAATCCAGAAGTACTAGCTTTTTCTAATGCGTCTTGGATTCTTAATTGTTTTTTAGCTTTTTCACGAATCTCAATCACATCGCCAGCAGAAACTTGAAAAGAAGGTATAGACACAACATTTGTCTTACTATCATCTCCGTCTCTTTTAACAATAACCGCTTTATGGTTAACTAATTGTCGAGCTTCAGCTCTTGTACTAGCAAATCCCATACGATAAACAACGTTATCTAAACGAGTCTCTAGTAACTTCAACAAGTTTTCACCAGTAGCACCTTTCTTAGAAGACGCTTTGTCATAATACAAGCGAAACTGTTTTTCCATAACGCCGTACATATACTTAAGCAACTGCTTCTCTTTTAGCTGCCCAGAATACTCACTATTTTTCTTGCGCTTTGCACCATGTTGTCCAGGTGGTACGCTAAGTTTACACTTACTATCAATGTCTCTACCAGAGCGTTGCTTCAGCATTAAATCTGAACCAATTCGTCTACTTCTCTTGCAGGCCTTACCAATAAATCTAGCCATCTCTATATCTCCCTAACCTCTATACTCTTCTTTCTTTTTGCGCGCGGCAACCATTATGAGGTATTGCGGTTATATCACTAATAAACGTAACTTTAAAAAGGTCAGCAACAGCTTTAATCGCTGAATCACGACCAGGACCAGGACCTTTCACATAAACTTCAACTGAGCGTAGCCCGTAAGAATCTGATGCAGCCTGAGCTGCAGCTTTAGATGCTTGTTGCGCAGCAAATGGGGTACTCTTACGAGAACCTTTGAAACCTTGACCACCTGCGGTAGACCAAGCTAATGTATTCCCATCCAGATCAGTTAAATAAACTAAAGTATTGTTGAATGTAGCCTGAATATAAACTCTTCCAGATGTTACGATTCTTTTAACTTTTTTTCTTTGACGAGACGTTGATGCCTTTGCCATTACAACTCCTAATGCGCTTTAATTACTATATTATTTTTTAACTTGGCTTCCTTTAGAACGCCCTTTTCTTGTACGAGCATTCGTTTTAGTTCGCTGCCCACGACATGGTAGCCCACGTCTATGTCTCATCCCTCTGTAACATTTAATATCACGTAATCTCTTGATATTTATAGCTACTCTACGACGTAGATCACCTTCTGTTTCATAATCAGCAACGGCTTTCTGTAAAAGATTAGCCATTTCCTCTGTAATATCTAAAACTTTCTTAGCAGGCTCAACACCAACTTTTGCACATATTTCCATGGCTCTTTTTTTGCCGATACCGAAAATACTTCTCAGTGCTATGCTTATATGTTTATTTTGAGGCAGTATTATGCCCATTATACGTATCATTTAGTTAACTCCCAGAAGAGATTGGTTGACAAAATGCTGGTTAAGACTACATACAAAATGCTTAATAGTCAACCGTCTACCCTTGTCGCTGTTTATGTTTAGCATTTTGACAAATGACCCTAACTCGCCCATGTCTGCGAATAATTTGGCATTTATCACACATTCTTTTTACTGAAGCACGAACCTTCATTTTATTACAACCCCATTATTTAAATTAAATTATTTAACTTTTTAGTTTTGCCTTTTTCATAAGGCCATCATATTGATGCGACATTAACTGTGCCTGCACCTGTGCAATGAAATCCATAACTACCACTACGATGATTAATAGTGATGTCCCACCAAAATAAAATGGAACATTCATAAATAAAACTAAAAACTCAGGTAGCAACGCAACCACTGCTATATAAATAGCACCAACAAGCGTTAACCTAGTCATCACACCATCGATATAACCGGCGGTCTGCTCACCAGGTCTTATTCCTGGTAAAAATGCACCAGATTTTTTCAAATTATCAGCTGTTTCTTTTGGGTTAAAGACCAATGCTGTATAGAAAAAAGCAAAAAATACAATTGCCGCAGCAAAGAAGATTATATAAATAGGTTGCCCAGGTGTAAACATCAAACTAAAATCAGATAGCCACTCTAAAGATTCAGAGGACCTGCCAAACCATTGGCCAATAGTCGCAGGGAACAAAATTATACTTGACGCAAATATAGGAGGTATCACTCCAGCCATATTTATCTTCAATGGCAAGTGGCTTTTTTGTGCAGCAAACATCTTCCGGCCTTGCTGCCGCTTGGCATAATGCACAGTGATTCTTCGTTGCCCACGCTCAATAAAGACCACAAACGCAATAACAACAACCAACATCGTCAGTAATATTACCAAACCAATACTATGCAATTCGCCTTGATTAACTTTTTCAGCTGTATTTGCAATTGCTCTTGGCAAATTAGCAACAATACCAGCAAAAATAATCATTGAAATACCGTTTCCAATACCTCGTTCTGTTATTTGCTCACCTAGCCACATTAGAAACACTGTTCCTGCAACCAAGCTTATCGTAACAACAAAGTAATAAATCGCACCACCAGTTTCATGGTCACTAGCCACTAGCTTAGCCATACCCAATGCTTGGATAGTAGCTAAAATTACTGTGAAGTAACGCGTGTATTGTGAAATTTTTTGCCGACCCGATTGCCCTTCTTTCTTTAATTGTTCAAGTGCTGGCAGAATATATGACAACACTTGAATAATAATGGATGCAGAAATATATGGCATTATCCCTAAAGAGAATATTGTCATTCGTTGCAGAGCGCCACCAGAGAACAGATTAAACAAACCAAAAAAGCTACTGTGTCCAGAAAACAAATCAGCAAGCTTCCCGGCAGAAAGTCCGGGAACTGGTATGTGTGCACCAACACGATAAATGATTAAAGAAAAGATTAAAAATAAAAATCTATTCTTTAACTCAGATAATCCGCCTTGATTCTTTGAAGCTACCCCAGAGCGCTGCACCATATAATATCCCTACTCTTCTATCTTTCCACCAACAGACTCAATTACTTCCCTTGCTCCATTGGTTACTCTAATGCCTCTCAATTGTACTGCTTTACTGAGTTCGCCTGCTTTTATAACCTTTACAGACTCAATATTACGTCCAATTAAACCACCATCTTTCAACATTAAGATATCAATCACGCCTTTATCAGCTAGTTTTTCTAGAAGATCTAAACGAATCTCAGTTCTTTTGGCAGATTTTCTTGATGAAAATCCAAACTTAGGTAATCTAATGTGCAAAGGCATTTGCCCACCTTCAAATCCTGCTTTACGAGAACCACCAGATCTAGCTTTTTGTCCCTTATGGCCACGACCACAAGTTTTGCCTAAACCACAACCAATACCACGGCCGGCTCTGTTTTTTGCCTTCTTTGCTCCAGCAGCTGGAGACAATTCATTTAAACGCATAATCAATCTCTCTTATTGTACTACTGCTGACACTTCGGCAGAAATTTCTTCAACTGTTTTGCCACGTTTAGCAGCTACAGATTCCGGGGAAACCATATCTTGCAATCCTTTAAGTGTTGCATGAACAACATTTGAAGGATTAGTTGAACCTAAACATTTAGAAAGTACGTTCTGTACCCCAAGCACTTCAAATACAGCTCGCATTGCACCACCGGCAATAATACCTGTACCTTCAGAAGCTGGTAACATAACAACCTTTGATGCACCATGGCTAGACTTAACCGGGTGGAACAAAGTAGAGCCATTCAAATCTATGTGGACTAGATTTCTTCTAGCACCTTCCATAGCTTTCTGAATTGCCACTGGCACTTCTTTAGCCTTACCACGACCAACGCCGATTCTACCCTTACCATCACCAACTACAGTTAGTGCTGAGAAACCAAAAATTCGACCACCTTTTACAACTTTTGCTGTTCTTGCCACAGCAATAAGTTTTTCTTGGAAGCCATCACCTTTTTGCATTTTATCTTCATTTGCCATATCTATACAACCTTAGCACTGAACGCCATTTTCACGTACAGCTTCAGCTAAAGCTTTAACCCTACCGTGAAATTTATATCCTGAACGATCAAAAGCCACTCTATCTATTCCTAGAGTTTTAGCCCGATCAGCTAGCAATGCGCCTACTTTTTGCGCAATATTAATTTTTCCGGAACTCGTCTCCGCAGCAATTTCTTTTCTTACATCTTTTTCAACACTAGATGCACTCGTTAAAACTTTCGAACCATCAGCAGTGAATAATTGAGCATAAATATGTCTTGGCGTTCTAAATACAGTTAACCTCAAACTACCAAGCTCGGCTATTCTATGCCTAACCTTTTTAACCTTTCTTTCTCTTGCAGAAGAATGTTTCATGAATTACAGCCTATTTTTTCTTAGTTTCTTTCAAGATTATTTGCTCATCAGAATATCTAACACCTTTGCCTTTATAAGGCTCAGGTCGTCTTTTCATTCTAATTTCAGCCGCCACTTGACCAACTTGCTGCTTATCAGCACCCTTAATTACAATCTCAGTTGCACTTGGCATTTCAATAGTTATTCCTTCTGGTATTGGATAAATAACCGGATGTGAATAACCAAGACTCAGCTCAACCGCTTTACCTTGCAACTTCCCTCTATAACCAACGCCAACTAGCGTCAATTTTTTCTCAAAACCTTTAGTTACACCTACAATGCAATTCGACAATAAAACACAGGCTGTGCCTAGCTGTGCCTTGTGCGCTTGCTGTCCTTCATGCAACGTTAATGTAATTTCATTATTCTCAATGCTTATATTAACAGCCTTATGAATAACATGGCTAAACTGTCCATTAGGACCCTTTATTGCTAACAACCCAGCTTCTACTTGCTCAATTGTTACACTTTGGGGGATTGTTAATGGTTTTCTTGCAATTCTTGACATTTTATAACCTACTCAACAGTACAAAGTACTTCACCACCTAAACTATTTTTACGAGCCGCTTTACAGCTCATAACACCTTTATTAGTCGACACGACTGCAACACCTAAGCCACCAAGAACCTTGGGAAGTTCTGCACATGACTTATATGCTCGCAATCCAGGTCTACTATATCTAGCTATTTTTGCAATTACAGGCTTACCTTCGAAATATTTAAGGTATACCTCTAAAACTGGCTTCGGTGTATCTGAATTAACAACCTTACAACCAATGATGTAGCCTTCTTCTTCTAAAACTTTAGTTATAGCTAATTTTATTTTAGAACTAGGTAAACGCACAAGCTCTTTGCCTGCTGATAGGCCATTTCTAATGTGTGTTAACAAATCTGCTATTGTGTCTTGCATACTCATAGTAAACTACCAACTTGATTTTCTTATTCCAGGAAGATCACCTTGCATTGCATGTAATCTCAACATATGTCGACATAAGCCAGAGAATGGATATACCCCATTTCCTCTACCAGTCTTCCAACATCTTTTTCTCATACGGGCTTTAGCTGCATCACGCGGCATAGTCTGTATTTGCTTTTGTGCTTGTTCTTTTTGCTCCAGAGTTGCATTAGGATCTCTAATAACCACTCTCAAGCCATCTCTTTTCACTCTATTCTTACTCTCAAGATCTTCTCGTCTAGATTCACGTCTTTTCATGCATTTCTTTGACACGCAACAAGTCTCCTATTTCTTTGCCTGAGGCAGATTGAATGGAAATTTAAATTCTTTCAATAATCTAAAACCATCTTCATTATTAGTAGCAGAAGTAGTTATAGTTATATCCATCCCTCTGATAGCATCAATTTTATCATATTGTATTTCCGGAAACACTAATTGCTCCGTGACCCCAAGACTATAGTTACCTTGACCATCAAAAGACTTAGTATTTAATCCTCGAAAATCTCTAACCCGTGGCAAAGCTATAGAGAGTAATCTATCTAGAAATTCATACATTCTACTTCCACGCAGCGTAACCTTACAACCAATAGGCCAACCTTCTCTAACTTTAAAGCCAGCTATAGATTTTTTCGCTTTAGTTATCACTGGCTGTTGACCAGTAATAGTTTTCATATCACGCAAGGCATGCTCAAGAATTTTCTTGTCATTTACCGCAGCACCAACACCCATATTAACTGTGATTTTTTGGATAGCAGGAATTGACATCACATTTTTAAAGTCACCGGACTTCGCCATATTAGGAACTATGGTCTTCTTATATAATTCTCGTAATCTAGCCATTTGTAACAACCTCGCCATTTGACTTAAAGCATCTAACTTTAGTCCCATCTTCCAATACTTTAAATCCAACTTTATCTGCTTTACCAGTTTCTGGATTTAATAGTGCTATATTAGAAATATCAACAGGCGCTTCTTTTTCTATTATCCCACCAGCTATTTGCAAATTTGGATTTGGTTTCTGATGCTTTTTCTTTAAATTGGCACCCTCAACAAAAATCCTCAGCCCCTTTCTAACATCATCAACGATGTTTAAAACTGTGCCTTTCAGCCCCTTGCTCTTACCTGCAATAACAATTACTTTATCGCCCTTTCTAATCTTACGCATAATTCTATAACCTCTATAATACTTCTAGTGCTAGAGATACGATCTTCATGAATTTTTCTCTAAGCTCTCGAGTGACTGGACCGAAGATACGTGTTCCAATAGGCTGGTCTTGAGCATTAAGTAAGACAACTGCGTTTCCGTCAAACTTGATAGCTGACCCATCAGGCCGTCTAATCTCTTTCTTTGTTCTAACTACAACAGCTTTAACAACCTCACCTTTCTTAACCTTTCCTCTCGGAATTGCCTCTTTGATGCTCACACGGATAACATCACCAATTCTTGCATAACGTTTACGAGAACCGCCAAGAACCTTTATACACATAACCTTGCGGGCCCCACTATTATCAGCGACCTCAAGTACACTTTGCATTTGAATCATTATTACTCGCCCCCGAATTGACCTTAGAACTAATACCGTAGCTAGAAGGCCGTTTATACTACATTATCTAACTAGCCTTTTCAACAACACTAAGTAAAACCCATGACTTTGTTTTTGATGTCTTAGGCGATTCTTTAGCCGTTACAACATCTCCCATAGAACATGTGTTCTCAGGGTCGTGAACATGGATTTTAGTTGATCTAGTGATAACCTTCTTATACAGAGGATGTTTTACACGTCTATCTAGACGAACAACCGCTGTTTTTTGCATTTTATCACTTACAACAATGCCTTGAACCACTCTACCTGCACTATTTTCGCTCATGCTTGTACACCTTTTGCTTTACTATCTTGTTTTTCAACAAGCAAAGTTTTTACTCTAGCAATATTTCTGCGCACTAGTTTGAACATATGGATTTGCTTAAATTCACTATCATTGCTTTTAACAATACGTAATTTAAAGTATTCCTTATGAAAACCTTCAAGCTTCGTTTGCAATTCATCAATAGACAATTGACGTAACTCGACTGTACTCATTTTATCACTCTCTCAATAAATTCTGTTTTAATTGGCAGCTTAGATGAAGCCAATCTAAAAGCTTCTTTTGCAACTTCAATAGAAACACCATCGATTTCAAATAAAACTCTTCCTGGCTGTACTAAAGCAACCCAATACTCAACATTGCCTTTACCTTTACCTTGACGAACCTCAATAGGTTTCTTAGTAATAGGTTTATCTGGAAAAATACGAATCCAAACCTTACCACCACGCTTAATATACCTATTAATAGCACGTCTTGCAGCTTCAATTTGTCTCGCAGTTATTCTAGCTCTATCTAACGCACGAACACCAAACTCACCAAAGCTAACACGGTTTCCGCGCGTTGCATTACCGCGGTTTCTACCTTTATGTTGTTTTCTAAATTTTGTTCTCTTAGGCTGTAGCATTTGCCTTTCCCCTTAACCAATCAATGCGTTATACAGAAGCTTCTGTTGACAGCACATCTTCATTTTTTTTCAGATCCAAAATATCACCTTTATAGATCCAAACTTTCACACCAATAATTCCATAAGTAGTTTTAGCTTCAGCTAAAGCATAATCAATATTTGCTCTAAACGTATGCAAAGGAACTCGACCTTCTCTATACCATTCAGTTCTAGCGATTTCAGCACCACCCAAACGTCCAGCTACGGCAATTCTTATACCTAGAGCACCTTGACGCATAGTTGATGTAACAGCACGCTTCATAGCACGTCTAAACATGATTCTTTTTTCAAGCTGAGCTGCAACTGCAGCAGCGACTAATGGCGCTTCAAGTTCAGGCTTTCTAATTTCTTCAATGTTTATTTGCAAATTGATATTGTGCTTATCACAGATAGCTTTTCTTATTTTCTCAATATCTTCACCTTTCTTGCCAATCACGACACCAGGCTTAGCGGTACGAATTAAAGCTTTAACATTCGTTCCAGCTCTCTCAATAAGAATTCCACTTACTGCCGCTGTTGAAGGTAAAGACTTATTTAAATACTCTCGTATCTCAATATCATTACGCAATATATCCGCATAATTCTGTTGGCTATTAGGAAACCAACGTGCATTACTTTCACGTATGTACCCTAGTCTTATACCAATTGGATGAACTTTCTGCCCCATAAAACTTGCCCTCTATTCTGCTGCTACTTCGACTGTAATATGACAGTTTCGTTTAACAATTCTTGATGAACGCCCTTTTGCTCGAGCCCTAAACCTTTTCAATGTAGGCGCCTGATCTACACATATCTTTGATACTTTAAGATCATCGATATCCATAGAAGCATTGTTTTCAGCATTAGCTATTGCTGAGCTCAAAACTTTTTTGATAATATCCGAAGCCTTTTTAGTGCTAAAAGTTAGCTGGTCTATAGCTTTACCTACATCTAAACCGCGAACTAAATCTGCAACAAGTCGAGCTTTTTGTGGTGATATTCTTGCGTGTTTTAACACAGCCTTAACTGCCATCTTAATACCCCCTATTTGCCTTTCTTCGTTTTACGATCGCCAGCATGCTCTTTAAATGTGCGCGTTGGTGCAAACTCACCGAGCTTGTGCCCAACTAAATTTTCAGTAACTAACACAGGAACAAATTGACGTCCATTGTGTACTGCGAATGTTAAACCTACCATTTCAGGAATAATCATTGATCTTCTTGACCAAGTTTTTATTACCTTCTTAGAGCCCGCCATAAGCGCATCTCTAACTTTCTTTATCAAATGATGGTCAACAAATGGCCCTTTTCTTAGTGAACGTGGCACAATTAATCCCCCTATTTCTCAGACTTTCTTTTACGTCTTCGTACAATAAACTTACTACTATTCTTTTTAAGCTGCCTAGTCTTCTTACCTTCAGCTAATCCCCATGGCGAGCAAGGTGGTCTACCACCAGATGAGCGACCTTCACCACCACCTAACGGATGATCCACTGGATTCATTGCCACTCCACGTACGTGAGGGCGTTTATTCATCCAACGTGATCTACCAGCTTTACCAAGCTTACGTAAATTATGCTCACTTTTTGAGACTTCACCTATAGTAGCTCTACATTCAGCTAGAATCTTTCTCATTTCACCAGACTTTAGCCTAAGTGTTGCATAACGTCCCTCTCTTGCTAGAAGTTGTGCAGATGTTCCTGCGCTTCTTGCAATTTGAGCACCCTTTCCAGGACGCATTTCAATACCATGAACCACGGTACCTATAGGGATATTAACTAATGGCAAAGTATTTCCAGTAGCAATTGCAGCACTTCTGCCTGATTCAATCTCACTACCAATAGAAAGACCTTTAGGAGCTATTATATATCTACGCTCACCGTCAGTATAAAGTACTAACGCAATATAAGGTGTTCTATTTGGATCGTGCTCAATGCGCTCGACCTTAGCTTTAATCCCATCTTTATTTCTCTTGAAATCAATAAGACGATATTTCTGCTTATGTCCACCACCTCGTTGCCACATGGTAATTCTACCATGGTGATTACGACCAACGGTGTTTTTTGTCTTTGCTTCGGTTAAAGGGCCGTATGAAGGACCTTTGTGTAATTCTGAGTTATGTATAGTTACTAAACCACGTCGACCAGGTGATGTAGGTTTATGTTTTTTTACTACTACAGCCATTTTACTAATTCCTATTACTTAATCTCTGCAAGGTTAATATCATGACCTTCCTGTAAAGAAACGATCGCTTTTTTCCAAGCACTGGTTTTTCCAGATACACGTTTGAATCCTTTCACTTTACCCTTAACATTTATAATGCAAACAGAGCTAACAATAACGCCGAAAATCTTTTCGACCGCTTTTTTAACTTCAATTTTATTCGCATCACGAGTAACCTTGAAAACTACTTGACGATTTTTATCAGCTATACGATAGCTTTTTTCCGTAGTATGAGGACCTAATATGATTTTATACATTCTTTCGAGGTTCATACTAGTTCTCCTTCAATTTTACGAATAGCATCAACAGTCATTACAATCTTGTCATAAGATAATAATGATGTCGGGTCTATTTGATTAGCCAATCTAACATCAATTTTAGACATGTTGCGTGTAGATAAATATAAGTTTGTATTCCACTCAGCAACTACGATGAGTGCACCTTTATCAACACCATACTCAGATAATGACTTCTTTACCAATTTAGTTTTTGGCTCAGTGATTTCTAGTGAGTCTACAATTATCAATCTATCTTGTCTGTTCAATTCAGATAAGATTGATCGCATTGCACCGCGATACATTTTCTTATTAACTTTCTGAGAATGGTCTCTCGGTTGTGCAGCAAATGTTTGACCACCGGATCTCCAAATAGGACTTCGTATAGAACCACAGCGTGCTCTACCAGTACCTTTTTGTTTCCATGGCTTAGCACCACCACCGCTCACTTGAGCTCTAGTTTTTTGAGCTTTAGTTCCAGTTCTAGCACCAGACAAATAAGCTGTAACTACTTGATGAACTAGTGGTTCATTAAATTCTTGTTCGAAAGCAATGGCAGAGACTGTTATTTTCTCTTTCTTAGCACCACTTGCGTCTGTTAATGATAACTCCATCGTTACCCCCTAATTAAGCAGCATTCACATTTGCACGTTGTTTAATAGATAATTTCAATAATAAGTCAGATCCTTTAGCTCCAGGAACTGCGCCTTTAACTAAAATAACCTTTTTACTCTCATCAATCTTTATCACTTCAAGGCCTTGAGCAGTTCTGCGCACATCACCCATGTGCCCAGCCATTTTCTTGCCTTTAAATACTCTACCTGGTGTTTGGCACTGGCCAATAGAACCTGGAGCTCTATGTGCTAGTGAGTTACCGTGTGTCATACGTTGTGAACTGAAATTATGTCGTTTAATAACACCGGCAAAACCTTTACCAATTGTTGTACCTACTACATCTAGGTACTGTCCTTCTTTGAAGAAATTAACTGACACTGAGTCACCAATTTTATAATCTTTCATTTCTTCATTTGTCATTCTAAATTCATGAACACATCGACCGGCTTCAACTTTAGCTTTAGCAAAATGTCCTTTCTCGGGAGATTTAACTCTTGAGGCTTTTTTACTGCCAGTTGTAACCTGCACAGCTGTATAGCCATCGTTTTCACTGGTCTTACATTGAGTTAAATAGTTTTCACTAACCTCTATGACCGTAACGGGTATAGAACGACCGGCTTCTGTAAACACCCGACTCATTCCACACTTTTTACCAATTAATCCCATAGGCATGTTGTATACCCCTATACCTTAAATTTCTTCTAGTTAACAGCTATTGTTACATCAACACCAGCTGCAAGATCTAATTTCATTAATGAATCTACTGTTTTATCAGTAGGTCCGGAAATGATTATTAACCGACGATGTGTTCTAATTTCCAACTGATCTCGCGCATTTTTATTTACATGAGGAGAAGTCAGTATAGTCATCTTATCGATTTTAACTGGCAAAGGTACAGGGCCACTTACACGTGCTCCCGTTTTCTTTGCTGTATTAACAATTTCTGTAGACGATCTTTCAATCAACTTATGATCATACGATTTCAAGCGAATACGTATGGACTGACCTTGCATTGACATATCTTACTCCACTATCTTAGCTACAACACCAGCACCGACAGTACGACCACCTTCACGAATAGCGAAGCGTAAACCTTCTTCCATCGCAATAGGATCAATCAATTTAACTGTCATCTGAATGTTATCACCTGGCATTAC
>Ga0066609_10000271_pt1 | contig 35469 bp, 23 predicted proteins | sample SaaInlV_DNA_150m_FD_60378 | JGI IMG/M metagenome (GOLD analysis project Ga0066609, IMG submission 60378) | Marine microbial communities from expanding oxygen minimum zones in the Saanich Inlet - SI075_LV_DNA_150m | ecosystem: Environmental > Aquatic > Marine > Unclassified | place: British...
GAGCAGAATCACTATCTGGAAGAGGAGGGGGATCTGGTCTGGGCCACTTATTTGGAGGTGCTTTATTGTCCCTATTGTGGTGAAAGGTTGCCAGGGATGAAGAAAGCGGACCTGAGTGGCTATGGGCACTTCCACCATTATGATGGGAGTAGTTGGTGATTGATGAAGGAATGCAGGCCAAAGGGTGGTAAACAGCTACAGAGAGATTCAGGGGGGGTGTGATCTCAACCACGATGCGAGCAGAATACCGGCATTTTACAAGTTAAAGAGAAAAAATCTCCTTATGTGTTGGAATTCTGTCTGTTTATCGTTATATTGGGATCTGATCGCAGCACAATAAGCCTATAGGAATACCCATAATGATCATCTCTTTTTCTATTGAAAACTGGAAGTCTTTTCGTGATCCAGCGTCTTTCACAATGGTTGCCGGTAAAGAGCGCCAGCATGGCGAGCGGGTAGCAAAAGTAAAAAAGTATAGTACCCGATTGCTGCCGGTCTCATTGATCTATGGTGGTAATGCTTCTGGAAAGACCAACTTGTTCTCTGCACTCAGTTTTTCCAAGATGCTGGTGGTCAAGGGTACCCATCCTGATGGATTGATTCCGCTGGAGCCATTTCGGCTGGCTACAAAGGGTGAAGAGAAGCCGTCACATTTTGCTTTTGAATTATTGATTGATGAAGTCGTGTATGAGTACAGCTTTGTAGTAGATCGCAGGCAAGTGTTGGAGGAGCGGCTGGTTCAGGTCAATAGCAGCAGCGAAAAGCTTCTGTTTGATCGAAAGGGTGAGGAGATTGAGTTTGGTGCAGCTCTGAAAAAGGATCAGCTGCTCCAGTTTGCCTTCCGGGGTACGCGAGAGAATCAGCTGTTTCTAACCAATTCAGTATCTCAGAAGGTAGATAACTTTCGTCCGGTTTATGACTGGTTCAGGGATACATTGGAGCTGGTTGCCCCTGATGCACGTTTTGAATCCTTCGAACAATTTTTGGATGAAGGGAACCCTCTGTTCGACACAATGAATGATCTGTTGCCTCAACTCGACACAGGTATCAATCGTCTTGGTGGAGAGGTGGTGCCGTTGGAGAGCTTGCCTATTCCAGATCTGATGAAGAGCTCTTTGCTGGAAGACGTGAAAGAGGGGATGAGTTTGCGCCTGCTTGGTGGGCCGGTCAATGAGCGTTTTATCGTGACTCACCAAGATGGCAAGTTGGTTGCAAAAAAGCTGGTTACCTATCACCCTACCGAGGATGGTGGCGAAGCCAAGTTTGAAATGCGTATGGAGTCGGATGGTTCGCAGCGTGTGATTGATCTCTTGCCCGCTTTCTTGGATCTATCTTCTAGCAATAGCAAGAAGGTGTATGTGATTGATGAGGTGGATCGCAGTCTGCACACGTTGTTGACACGCCAATTGCTGACAGCATATCTGTCCAGCTGTTCACCAGAGTCTCGTTCACAATTATTGCTTACAACACATGATGTATTGTTGATGGATCAGCAGTTGCTGCGCCGAGATGAGATGTGGGTGACAGAACGAAATAGTGCAGGAGCTTCTGAGCTGATCTCATTCAGTGAATTTAAGGATGTTCGTTATGATAAGGATATCCGCAAGAGCTATCTGCAGGGGCGGATGGGAGGGGTGCCTCGGATTCTTCTTGAAGGTACGTTAGGTACAGCTGCTGCCCATACAGGCTGTGCTGAGGTCCACTAATGGCACGCAGAAGCTTTAAGCGATCAGAGCCAAGTCGTAGCTACAAAAAGCTGTATCTGATTTCAACCGAAGGGTCAAAGACGGAAAAAGAGTACCTTAACCTGTTTAATAGCAGGGGCTCCATTGTTCGGGTGAAATGCTTGAGCAGTAAAGATCGAAGCTCACCGAACCATGTATTGAAAAGAATGCGTGACTATCTGAAGGATGAGAGGCTTCGGAAAGAGGATGAAGCATGGTTGGTGATCGATAAAGATCAATGGAGTGATCAACAGTTGAATAGCTTATTGTCATGGACAAGAGCAGAGAGTAATTATCATTTGGCTGTTTCGACACCCAAATTTGAGTTTTGGTTGTTGCTCCATTTTGATGATGGACAAGGTGTACTCTCTTCTGGAGACTGTTCGCGCCGCTTAAAGAGAGTGCTTCCCGGTTATGATAAAGGCATTCAACAAAGTTGGTTTGGTCAGGCAGAAATCAATAGGGCGGTCAGTAGAGCGCAAGAGCTTGATAACCCTCCAACCGTTAGTTGGCCAACCACAAATGGAACTACAGTCTATCGTTTGGTTGAACAGCTGTTGGAAGGAAGGGGTAATTAGGTGATAACGCAAAGGCGAATACCAAGCTGAGACTAGCTCACCTTAATGACATAGAAAAATGTTAAACCATCTCTAATATATGCAACCGACTCTCCTTTCAGAAGAGATCAGTAACGGTCTCAAGAGCTTCATCACCACCGGTTTTGAGACCGATACCCCCTATTTCAAAGGGCTGTTCTCCCGCTTTGTGGAGGGGCAGGGCAATCTGTTGAAGGGGCCATGGGTTTCCATGGGGTTGCCGTTCCAGACAGGAGAGCAGGGTACTGGATTCTTTTCCAGTTTTGAGACCACTTACCCCCCTTATGTGCACCAGCAGCAGGCTTGGGAGCGGATCACCTCGGATCGATTGGCTCGTTCAACGCTGGTAGCGACCGGTACCGGTTCAGGCAAGACAGAGTGCTTCCTCTATCCGTTGCTGGACCATTGTGGTCGCCACCGAGAGAAGGGGATCAAGGCGATTGTGATCTATCCGATGAATGCCCTGGCAACTGATCAGGCCAAGCGTTTTGCGGAGGAGGTGGCCCATGCGCCAAGCTTGAAAGGAGTGCGGGTTGGGCTCTTCGTTGGGGGAAAGGAGGAGCAGCCGGTTCGGGAGATGCAGGCGAGCTCAGTCATCACCGACAAGAATATCTTGCGGGAAACCCCCCCCGATATTCTGCTCACCAACTACAAAATGCTCGATTTTCTGCTGCTACGCCCGAAGGATCGGCCATTGTGGCGCTTTAATGGGCCGGAGACTTTGCGTTACTTAGTGGTGGATGAGCTGCATACTTTCGATGGAGCACAGGGGACCGACCTTGCCTGTCTGATTCGTAGATTGCGAGGCCGTGTTGCGGATAGTGATCACCCGCTGATCTGCGTTGGGACCTCGGCCACCTTGGGGAGTGGTCGTGGCGCAGTAGCATTGACAGAGTACGCCTCACAGGTATTCCATGCCGCCTTTGATGAGCATGCGGTAGTTGTGGAGCAGCGTCAGGGAGTAGAGACCTTTCTTCAAGATCCAATTCAGTATTTGTTGGTGGAGTCTGAGGATCTGGTTGAGCGTCTGGATGCGACTTGCTGGCCTTCGTTGGAGGCGTGGCTGGATCAGCTGTTTACACTCTTTTTTGTAGGTATCGAGCCGCTGGACTGGAAGAGTAAACAGGCAGGTGTTCATTTAGGAAGTCTGCTCAAGCGCCATCTGCTGTTTAACAATATTCTCAAGCTGCTCTCTCGATCGCCATTGATAGAATTGGAGGCGCTCTCAGAAGCGCTACGTGGTACTTTGCCCCACGCTTTTCAGCCCCATGCTGCGGCAGTACTGAATGCGCTGGTTGCATTGGTGGCGCTGGCAAAGGATGAGCATGGTCTACCGTTGGTCAATCTGCGCCTGCAGCTCTGGATGCGTGAGATGCGGCGTATGGTGGTTCCATTGAAGCGGGTTGAGGATGATGAGATATTACTTCCCCGCTTAATGTATGCCGATGACCTGAAGCAGGGGAATGAGGAGCTGGCTCTACCGCTGGTGCAGTGTAACCACTGCAACACTACCGCCTGGATTACCCGTCTTGCACCGGGTGAGTCCAATATCAATGTAGATCTGCGGGCGGTCTATCAGGCATGGTTCAGTCAAGACCCTGAATCAGTCATGCTGTTACCGTTGCTGAAGGGTGAAGAGCAGCCTGAGTCGCGAGGTATGGTGCGTTACCTCTGTAGAGAGTGTGGGCACCTGCAGGGGGGCGATGAGCGCTGCTCTGCCTGTGGACAGGACTCTCTGCAACGGGTATTCAGGCCAGAGCTTCTGAAACAGAAAAAGGGGAAGGTAAATCGTGTGGTTTCTGAGCACAACTGCCCGGTCTGTGCCGCGAGCCACTCGATGATTGTGTTCGGGGCGCGCTCGGTCACCCTCTCTAGTGTAGCGATCCACCACCTCTACGCCAGTCGCTGGAATGATGACAAGAAATTGATCACCTTTTCGGATAGTGTGCAGGATGCATCCCATCGAGCCGGTTTCTTTGCTGGGCGTACTTGGCGCAATCTTGTGCGGGGCGCGATGGCACAGGCGATGGTTGAGGAGCGGATGGCGCTGGATGAGTATTATCAGTGGCTACCGAATTTCTGGCGGGATATGACGATCAACCCAAATGCCTGGAGTGATCTGGAGTTTGTAACGCACTTTATCGGTCCAAATATGCTCTGGTATGAGGAGTACTTGGCACTGCAGAAAGAAGGGGCTACGGAGTTGCCAGCGGATAGCCGACTGGTGAGTGATGTCAGTAAGCGGCTGGAGTGGGAGGTGTTGGCAGAGTTTGGCTATCGCAGTGCGATTGGACGGTCGCTGGAGCAGGTTGGACTGTTGGTGTTGGGAGTGGAGCGTGCTGCGGTTGAGCGAGCGGTTGAGGCGCTAATGGTTTCGCTGCATGAAAATGAGGGGCTGCGTTGGATCGAGAAGGCTCAGGTGAGCCATTTTGTGCTGGGATTGTTGTTGCATATGAAGCAACTTGGAGCGATTGATCATCGCTTTCTGCAGAGTTATATCCAGCAGGGAGGGAGGAATTGGCTCTTTAATCAGCAGAGTTATCTTCCTTCTATGGCCCCCAATGCCAGTGCCCCGGTTTTTCTGACAGATGCCCGTTCTCACTCCAAATTTGAGACGCTGACCAGCGGAAGCAGAGATAGTTGGTTGGTGGCGTGGATGAAGAAGACGCTGGGGCAGGAGATGCTCCCGGTTGGAGTGGAACGCACATTGATTCCACTGGTGATGGATCAGCTGGTCCAACAACAATTATTGGTGGCACATGATGGGCAGAAGGGGAGCAGGGTATGGGCATTGAACTCTCAGCAGCTCTATCTGAGCCGTCGAGTGGCGATGTTGGAGACTGCCTCTGCAAAGGATCGCCGTTTTGTGGATGAGGCGCTGGTTGATCTACTGGAGGGGATGCCTTCACTGTTACATGGTGATCAAGGCTGCTATGAAGCAAGACAGCCAAGAGAAAACTGGTTGGCCAAAGCGTACCAGCAAGGGGAACTTGCACGAATCTTCTCAGGAGAACACACGGGACTGTTGGAGCGGGATCTGCGCCAGCAGATTGAGCATGACTTTATTCACGGGGATCACCCTTGGTCGTGTAATCTTCTTTCGGCTACCCCAACATTGGAGATGGGTATCGATATTGGGGATCTCTCCTCGCTGCTGCTCTGTTCAGTCCCTCCAGCGCAAGCGAACTACCTGCAGCGTATCGGTCGTGCAGGGAGAAGGGACGGTAATGCCTTTGCGATGACGGTGGCAGAGGGTGCGCCACATGATCTCTATTTTTATGCCGACCCACTGATGATGATGGCAGGGGATGTGGAACCGCCTGGGGTTTATCTGAATGCTTTTGCAGTGATCTCTCGTCAATTGACGGCGTACTGTATGGATCAGTGGGTTGATAGCGGTATTGATGAGCGTGCGATACCAAAAGGGGTGAAGGGGGTATTGGATGCGCTGGAACGGGGTGACCATGCGCTGTTCCCCTTTAATTTTCTTGATTTTGTAGAGGCTGAAGGGATAGGGCTGTTTGATGCCTTTGTTGCCCTTTTTGGCGATGAGCTGACGGAGGCCTCTCAGCTGCGACTAAAGCAGTTTGTGTTGGATGAGGGGGAAGAGGAAGGAATCCGCCAACGACTGATTACTACACTGCATGGACTTCAACAGGAGCGCGAGGGGCTGGTTCGCAAGATTAAGGCATTGAAAAATGCACTCGATCGCCTCAAGCGAAAACCAGAAGATGAAGCGGTTATAAAGGAGATGCGGGAGGTTGAGCAGGAGCGTGGAGGGTTGATGGTGCTACTGCAACAGATCAATGGCAAGCAGCCACTTAACTTTATGACTGATGAAGGGCTGATTCCTAACTATGCATTTCCTGAGCAGGGGGTGACACTGCGCTCGGTGATCTACCGTAAACGTGGGCAGCCGAAGGAGGGGGAGCCTCCCTATGAGAATGAGATCTATGAGTATGAGCGCCCCGGTGTATCGGCCATTCGTGAACTGATCCCCAATAGCAAATTTTATGCGGGGGAGCGCCGTGTGCAGATTCGGCAGGTGGATCTGGATCTCTCATCGATTGAGCAATGGAGGTTCTGCCCTAGTTGTGCCCATGCTGCGATTTCACAAGTACATGTGGATGGCGATTGTCCGAAGTGTGGTGATCCAATGTGGTCGGATGGCGGTCAATTGATTGAGATGGCCCGTCTGCGTCAGGTGATGGCTAACAGCAGTGATCGGGATAGCCGGATCTCTGATGAGAGTGAGGATCGAGAATCGTCGTTTCATGTACGGCAGATGATGGCTGATGTTAAGCGTGAGCAGGTCGTGCAGGCATTTCGTATTGCTGAGGATGCGTTACCTTTTGGTTTTGAGTTTGTCCGTAAGGTGGCCTTTAGAGAGGTTAATTTTGGAGAGTATGGGGCAACAGGTGATGAGTTGGAGATTGCTGGTGTAGCTGCTGTGCGCCCCGGCTTTCTGCTGTGCCGCCATTGCGGCATGGTACAGAATCGGCACAAGGTTGCAGCAGGTGAAGCGCAGGAGCATAGCCATACCTGTCGATCAGGACGAGAGCGTCCAAGTGATGAAAAAAACCTAGTCGATTGTCTCTATCTCTATCGGGAGTTTTCATCTGAGGCACTGCGCATCTTGATGCCGCTCTCTACTTTGGAAGAGGGTGAAGGGTCTCTTAACTCCTTTATCGCTGGGTTGCAGTTGGGGTTGCAGCTACGTTTTGGCGGTAAAGTCGACCATTTGCGGGTGATGAACTACAGTGAACCCGCAGAGGGTGGAGGAGAGCGCCACTTCTTGATGATCTACGATTCGGTGCCTGGGGGAACGGGTTATCTGCAGCAGCTGATGGAGCAGCCTGAGCAGATGATGGAGATCTTCCGGCTGGCTCATGACCATATGAGCAGATGCAGCTGTAACCAGGATTTAGAGAAGGACGGTTGTTATCGCTGTCTCTATGCCTACCGAAATAGCCATGGAATGGAGTCGACCTCACGGGATCGTGCTGTTGAGTTGTTCGGGGCAATTTTGGATCATGCGGATCGGATTGAACCACTCGAAACAGTCGATGAAATAGTGGTCAATCCGCTGCTGGATAGTGAGCTGGAGCGCCAGTTTATTGCGGCGTTTCGTGTTGTCTCCATTGATGGTTTGGAGGTCAAGATTCACCAGCAGCTGGTGGGTGACCGCCCAGGTTGGTTCCTGCAGGTGGGAGAGCGCTTGTACACCATAGAACCACAGGTGGACCTTGGTAAGAGTGATAGGGTTGAGCTGCCATCTCGTCCGGATTTTGTGATTCGGTCCGCCCGCACGGATGGGCAGAATCCATTCTTGCCGATCGCGCTGTTCCTGGATGGTTATCAGTATCACAACAAGATTAGTGCTGAGGATAGCGCCAAGCGGATGGCTATCCTCTGTAGTGGGGAATTCCGTGTCTGGTCGTTGACTTGGGATGATGTGCGTGATCAGTTTGCAGGTACGCGACAGGAGTTGGGTAACCCATTTAGTCATGATTTGAATGATGTGATGCTGCAGATTGTAGAGCCTATGTCGAAGCGGTTACAGGTTTCAGATTCATTCTTTAAGATGTCGCTTAAGTCGTCCTTTGAACAGTTACTGCATTTTTTGGCGGATCCAGTCCCAAAACAGTGGCAGTCACTCGCCTTTGTGCGCTCACTCTACTGGTTTGATCGTACCAACATGGTTGCCGAGGAGTGGGTGAATGAGGTGAGAGGGAGATTGAGCCAGCAGATGCCGGTGTCGATGGTTGCAAAGGCTGATCTAGATCAACCATCTGCTTGTGCAGAATCTGACTTTGGATCGTTGCATATTGATTTGATGGTGCCGCAAGCAGCTATCCAACAGGCCTCTTCTGATGCGTTGATTGTTAGTGCAAGATTGGATGATAAGGGGCAGGAAGAGGGAGTAGAGAAGCGCTCTTGGCATGGATGGTTGTCAGCAGCGAACCTGTTCCAGTTTTTGCCCCACTTTATCTGGTCGAGCAGTAGTGGTGTGGAGTCGGGCGTTTATGAGGCAATTACGCTGGATCGACGTGGTAGTTTCATTTCTGTTGATGAGGGAGAGGATGGAGAGCAGTTTGTCTCATCAGAGGCATGGAGAGATGCCTGTGGTTTAGTAGATTCAGAACTGAAAGAGTCTCTCTGTGAGTTGGAGAAATCAGGTTTGTCGGTTCCGGTTGTAGGCTATGAGATAGATAATGATCAGGGCGAGGTTGTTGCAGAGGCTGAACTTGCCTGGCCAGATCAAAAGATAATTTGCCTATATGCAGAAGAGAGTGAGCAGCTGTCCTCTGAATCTTTACCTGAGTGGACGCGGGTTCTGTTGGAAGAGGAGTGGGAGAGTGAAGTGAAATCACTCTTCAATGTGAGCAATTAGGAGTAAGTGATGGATGCGGTAGTAGCAATTTCGAATGATTTTTTTAAGTGTTTTGCAAAGTTACCCAGAGCGCAGCAAGGTAATGTGATGAACTTTGTCTCTCGTTTTCAGAATGATCCTCGCGCTTCTGGTATCAATTACGAGAAGATTCGTGACGCAAGGGACCCCAATATGCGATCGGTGCGGATTGATCAGAAGTATCGTGGGATTGTGCTTAAGCCAGAGCAAGGTAATATCTTTATGTTGCTTTGGGTGGATAATCATGATGACGCTTACGACTGGGCGCGTCGCCATAAGTGTAATATCAATCCGGAGACAGGAACCCTGCAGATCTATGCGGTTTCAGCGGTAGATGCTCCAGAGGTTGAACAACAGGCCCAGAAGGTCGTAGAAGAGAGAGCCCCAACATTTGAAATGTTGAAGGATCGTGAGTTAATCAGGTTAGGGGTCCCTGAGGAGCATATCTCTTTGGTGCGCACTATTTGTGATGAAGGTGAGTTGGATGCAGTTGAGTCCAACTTGCCTCAGGAGGCGTATGAGGGGCTCTTCTTTATCTTAGCGGGATCGAGCTATGATCAGGTGATTGCAGATCGAGAGGCTGCTACAGAAGTGGAGGTCGATATCGACGACTTCCAGGCGGCACTGGAGCGAGTCGGCAGCCAGGGTGTCTTCGTGATTGTTGGCGATGAGATTGAGCTACAGGAGATGTTGAATGCCCCACTACAGCAGTGGCGAGTATTTCTTCATCCATCACAGCGCAAATTGGCTTATGGGGTGAAAAATGGTGCTGTACGAGTGCTGGGTGGTGCGGGTACCGGAAAGACAGTTGTAGCGATGCATCGAGCCAAGTGGTTGGCAGAAAATTTGGTTCCGGATGGGCAAAAGATCCTCTTTACTACCTTTACTCGTAATCTGGCTCAGGATATTGAGCAAAACCTTAAGTCCATTTGTGATGCGCAAGCGCTATCAAAGATTGAGGTGGTTAATCTGGATCAGTGGGTTTCACGCTTTCTCAAACGAAATAACTATGACTACGTTATTGCGCACAATACCAATACTTATTGGGATGCCGCCATTGGCATGGCTCCCGTCGAGCTCAATTTTCCTGATTCGTTTTACAGGGAAGAGTGGGGGCGGGTGATCCAACCACAGAGTATTACTACAGTGGATCAGTATAAAAAAGCATCCAGGGTGGGGAGAGGGACGCGATTGAATCGAATGCAGCGGCTGCAGGTTTGGTCAGTATTTGAGGAGTATCGTTTGCTGCTAGAACAGGAGAAAAAGCGAGAGGTTGATGATGCCTACCGAGATGCTGCAACTCTATTGAGAAATGGAGCTAAGAGCACTGGAGCTTACTTTTCTGTGATTGTGGATGAAGCGCAGGATATGGGAACGCAGGCATTTAATCTGGTTCGGCAGATTGTTCCTGAGGGTGCAAATGATATCTTTATTGTCGGAGATGGGCACCAGCGTATCTATGGGCGCAATAAGGTTGTTCTAAGCCATTGTGGAATCAATATCCGTGGTCGAGCACGTAAGCTGAAGATCAACTATCGTACAACGGATGAAATTCGGAAGTGGGCAGTCAATTTGCTGGAAGGACTCGCTGTTGATGATCTTGATGGAGGTGAGGATGATCAGCAAGGGTACAAGTCTCTGTTGCATGGTGATCTACCTCGAATAGAAAATTTTGAAACGGCGGAGCAGCAGTCCGGTTTTATCGCTCAGTTTTTACAGGAGCGGCAGAGGCAAGATGCCGCACTCCATGATATTTGTATTGTGGCTCGCACCAAGCGTGAGAGGGATGATATTGGGCAGCGACTGAAAGGCTTGGGTGTCTCTGTGTATCTGTTGGAGAAAGAGGGGGCAGATAGTGAGAAACAAAATCATGTACGGCTGGCAACCATGCACCGAGTGAAAGGGTTAGAGTTTGAAGAGATGGTGTTGGCCAGTTTGAATAAGGGGCTGGTGCCATTAGGTGTAGCGCTAGACTCTGCGGGAGATCCTGTTGAGAGGCGGCAGGCTGATCTTGAAGAAAGGGCTTTGCTATATGTGGCAATTACTAGGTCAAAACGAGCTGCACTGTTGTTGTCTTGTGGGATGGTTAGTCCTTATCTTGGGTGATGATACAGTTGGCTATTGATGGAGAGCAGCTAGCTGAGATGGAGAAGGTGTTGCTTTAGTTCTTAGAGTCAGCTTTGTGTATAGACCTGCCATCTGATCTGATCGGTTCTCAGCGGCGGCTGATAGCTGGTACTGTTTCCTGATCAAGGTAGAGAGTTGCATGGCCTAGTATTGTTGATCAGTTTGGTGCCAACTTGGTGCCATGACTGTTGTAACTTATTGTTATTTATTGTGACGAATTGTGAAAAATATTTGGGGTGGTTCGCTATATATTTATTTAATAACAGTATGTTACGTCTGTGGTGGATATGACTTTTAATCCGATGGTCGAGCGTTCAAATCGCTCACGGCCCACCATCTAAATCAACCCCTTACATCGTTATGGTGTGAGGGGTTTTTTCTTGGGTCAACTTTGAAATGAGATAAGGGGTAATCCTGAATCTGGAGCAGCTTATACCAATGCAATGATCAGGGTGTTTAGCGTGGCTAAAATCAACTATCACTGCTGTTTGGGCTACTGCTTTTTAATGCGCTCATGGTCTTTGAGATACCAACTGTCTCCGTAATGGTTGTGAAGGTATAGCTGTGATTTTCTGGTATATCTATTTTTGTTACTGTTTTGTAATATATGATTGAGATGATGCCCCTTTCAAATATGCCGACAACAGAACCAATGCAATTTCCGCAGCAACAAGACAACAAGAAGATAATTGCTGAACAGGTTCGCCTGCTCTATGGTCAAGGCTATAGCATTCAGGTGCTTGGTCTGTTGACCAGTCTGATTGCTGTGTATCTGTTTTGGGGAGTGGTTGAGCATGCCGTTTTGACTACATGGTGTGGTGGACTTTGGATCTCTTATCTCATCAGAATGTATATGGGATACCGGTTTCGTAACCAAGAAATTGAGCTGGATGTTGCGTTAGTCTGGGGGTATGGCTATGTAGTGGGGGCATTTGTTACTGGGGTGATATGGGGTGGTTTGGCACTGCAATTTGATCCATCCTGGCCGGTCTCCAATCAAATAATGCTTTTTGTGCTCTATACTGGAATCACTGCAGGGGCTTTCAATACCCACTCCTACTTCTTTCCTGCTTTTCCTGCTTTTTACATACCTCCAGTAGCCACTTTAATGGTTATGATGGCACTGCAGTCAGCTACAGGCTTTCAATTGCTGTCTCTATTGATCCTGATTTATGCGCTGTTGATGTTCCTCTCCTCCAGAATATTTCATAGAGAAAGTACAGCAGGTATCACAGCCAAGTTACACAATGGGGCTCTTGCTGAGATGCTTGCAGACTCAAATCAAGAGTTAGAACAACGTGTCGCCGACCGTACTGAGGAGTTACTGATTGCAAACCAGGAGAAAAGTGATCTTCTGATCAAGGTGCGCCATGAGATGAGCGGCATCCTCAACTCAATGGATGATGGTGTCATTGTGATCGATGCAGAAGGTGTGATCCAGAAAGTGAACCCCAAACTACTAGAGATGGTAGATACCACAGCTGAAGCAGTCCATTTACAGTTGCTCGATCAGCGGGTTGTTATTGATGAGCAAGAAAATACTGAGCAAGATTTTTCCGCCTGGATGCAGTGGTTGATTGACGATGAGATAGAGCAGCTATTTCACTCCAACCAAAAGATCGACCGCTGGTGCCAGGAAGTCACCTTTCCGATGCTGGTTGTGGATGAGCAAGGCACCATTCAAGGCATCACACCATCCATTGTTGAAGTAACAGGGTGGCGGCAAAATGAGTTGATGGAGCAGACTTTAGAACAGTTGATACCTGAAAGATATCGCTCAGCCCATACACAAATGGTAAAACACTTTATTGAAGCACCACAGTCACGCCCAATGAGTGTAGGAAAAACTCTGCCACTGCTGCATAAGAGCGGTGAAGAGACAGAAGTGGTGATTGGACTCAGTCCCATTGCTTACCAAGAGCATAACTACACCCTAGTCATCCTCTATGATCCACAGGTAATTGGAGGTGACTACATCTATACCGCACCGTTGAGTGGAATGCTACGCAGACGTAACGCCTATGTTGAGGGGAAACTGTTGTGTAGTCATGGTGAAAAGATGCCTGTACAAATTTCAGGCGCACTACTTCATGATGATAATCGGAATAAAATTGAAGGTGCTGTCATCGTTCTTCATGATCTCACCAACCGACTGCACCAAGAACGCCAAGCCCAATATGCCTCTTTCCAAGCAGGTGCTGCAGATACTGGAGCCTTGGTGTTGCACAATCTAGGTAACTCACTGACAGGGCTAGGGGGGGTTGTTTCAGAGATCAATGACCAAATCTCACTGGTAGAGCAGCTCTCCGTTGCAATAGAGACTATGAACCTGCGTGTTGAACAAGGAGAGCTTAATAGTGATCATGTTCATCAGGCTCTAGAAAAGATCTCTGTTGTGATGAAGGGGGTGGTCACAGGTGATGATGATGCAGGAATGCGCCCTCTGTTTGAACAGCTGAGGGCTGAGACAAGTAGAATGGGGAATGTTATCAAGAGCTTTAGTGGAATCTCAAAAGAGGAGGGTAAGCGAAATCACTTTAATCTGCATGAGGCGCTCAACGATGCTGTTAATTTGGCTGGACTGACAGCCTCTCAACTGGATATCGAGACAAGCGTTGAGTGTAATCACCCCATTGAGATTTTCCAGTACAGAAATCAGCTGATTCAGGTGCTACTACACTTGCTGCATAACAGCATCGATGCAATTTTGGCCCGTAGGTGTCAGATTTCGAGCTACCCTGGCCAAATCAAGGTGAGTGCAATCCAGAGCGATGCAGACAACAGAATTGAGATCCAGGTTGAAGACAATGGGTGTGGTGTTGATCCCACACTACAGTCCCAGCTATTTGCGCTTGGCTACTCCACCAAGGGAAAGGCGGGGCAAGGGCTGCACTATATGGCCAACTATATGACCAAAGAGGCGGGTGAATTTAGCTTTGAGAGCGCAGGGGCTAATCAGGGAGCAACGGTTCAGATTCGGTTGCCTATCGAGTATTCCTCTTGAGTTTGGGCAGACTTACTAAGGGACTCATTTGAGAGAGCAGGGTTTCCTTTCTGCTGTTACTGCTCAATCCGGCGAAAGTGAGTTGCACCACAAGTTGGGCAGGCAGGAATGATGGATGTTTCACTAAATTGCAGAGTGTGTTGGCACTCTGTACATTCCAATTTTCCCATGCCGATCACCTCTCCTTCATGGTAAAGCTGTGTGGCGCGTGCCTCAGCATCCAGTCGGTCGAGGGCAATTCGGGTAGGGTCTGCCATTTTGTGAAACAGCTCTTTGAGTCGATCCTCAATCAGCGTCTCCTCCATATGGAACCAGCGCCCAAGATCCTCACCGCTCTCTGCAAGATAGCTTCCTGCAGACTCTAGATCGCGTTTCAGATAACCACCTACGGCCTCCATCTCTTCACGGGTTAGCTCATTCAATTCTGCGCTCTTCTCTTTGGCATCCTCAATCAGCTGTTTCAAGGTGGGCAGATGCTCTTTTCCCTCATCGAGGGTGTGGTGTAGCTGCTCTTGCATGGTGTGGTAAAGGCGTACCAGAGGGGATTCATTGTGGGTGGACATGGTATGGCTCCTGAAAGCATGGTCTATACCCTTATCCTAGCACTATTTTTTCAAAACCGTAGCGGCCATGGGGTAAACTTTGCGCTTTCAAAAGTGCAACGATGCAGAGAGATTCAGAAACAGCTATGGAAGAGCAATACCACCCGCAACAGATCGAAGAGGCTGCACAGCAGTTTTGGGCTGAGAATGAGACATTTCTGGCCAAAGAGGACCCCAATAAGGAGAAGTTTTACTGTCTCTCCATGTTCCCCTACCCCAGTGGAAAGCTGCATATGGGACATGTACGAAACTATACGATTGGCGATGTGATCTCGCGCTTTCAGCGTATGCAGGGGAAGAGTGTATTGCAGCCGATGGGGTGGGATGCCTTTGGCTTGCCTGCGGAGAATGCGGCGATCAAGAACAGGGTGCCTCCAGCAGAGTGGACCTATCAGAATATGGATGAGATGCGTACTCAGTTACAGCGTCTCGGTTACGGTTATGACTGGTCGCGTGAGATTGCCACCTGTCGCCCCGAATACTATCGTTGGGAGCAGTGGATGTTTACCCGCCTGCTGAAAAAGGGGTTGGTTTACAAGAAAAATGCGATAGTCAATTGGGACCCCGTTGATCAGACCGTACTGGCGAATGAGCAAGTGGTGGATGGTCGTGGTTGGCGCTCTGGTGCCGTGGTGGAGCGGCGAGAGATTCCACAGTGGTTTATGAAGATCACCGATTACGCCGATGAGCTGCTAGAGGGGCTGGATAAGCTGGAGGGGTGGCCCGAGGCTGTACGTACCATGCAGGCCAACTGGATCGGCCGTTCAGAGGGGCTAGAGCTGGAGTTCGGCAGTGACAGCAGTGGAGAGCCATTGACGGTCTTTACCACCCGTCCTGATACCTTGATGGGGGTCACCTACGTGGCTGTTGCGGCAGAGCATCCGCTGGCAGTTGAGGCGGCGAAGAGCAGCCCAGAACTGCAGACATTTCTTGAAGAGTGTTCCAAGATGGAGACCTCCGAGGCGGCGATGGAGACCATGGAGAAGAAGGGGATGGCGCTGGGCGTTACCGTTACCCATCCCATTACAGGGGATGCAGTTCCTGTTTGGGTTGCTAACTTTGTGTTGATGGGGTACGGCACTGGCGCGGTGATGGCAGTTCCTGCGCATGATCAACGGGATTGGGAGTTTGCCACCAAGTACGGTATTGAGATCAAGCCAGTTATCCGTGCCGCAGATACAGAGTGTGCAGATGTCAGCGAAGCAGCCTATACCGAAAAGGGGCTGCTCTACAATTCGGGTCAGTTTGATGGGCTCGATTTCAAAGGCGCCTTTGATGCGATTGCTGACCACCTACAGACGGAACAGAAGGGTTCCAGAAAGATCAATTACCGTCTGCGAGACTGGGGTGTTTCGCGTCAGCGTTATTGGGGGTGCCCCATTCCAGTGGTCAACTGCCCCGATTGTGGCGCAGTCCCCGTGCCTGAGGAGCAGCTCCCTGTAGTGTTGCCGGAAGATGTCGATTTTGATGGGGTAGGTTCTCCCATTAAGAAGATGCCAGAGTTCTACGAAACCACCTGCCCGCAGTGTGGTGGCAAGGCAGAGCGAGAGACGGATACCTTTGACACCTTTATGGAGTCCTCTTGGTACTACGCTCGTTATGCGAGCCGAGACCAAGAGAGTGCGATGCTGGATGAGCGTGCCGACTACTGGGCACCTGTCGATCAATATGTGGGGGGGGTAGAGCACGCCATTTTGCATCTACTCTACGCCCGCTTCTACCACAAGTTATTGAGGGATGAGGGGCTGGTGAAGTCGGATGAGCCATTCAAAAACCTATTAACGCAGGGGATGGTGCTGAAGGATGGGGCCAAGATGTCCAAGTCCAAGGGGAATACCGTAGACCCACAAGCACTGATTGATCGTTATGGTGCGGATACTGTGCGCCTGTTTATCATGTTTGCAGCACCACCTGAACAGTCGCTGGAGTGGTCTGATTCCGGTGTCGAGGGGGCGTACCGCTTCCTTAAACGGGTGTGGCGACTGGCCTATGCCCATGTCAATGCGGGTGTGGTAACAGCAACTGAAAACAGCGAAGGTTTGAATGATGAGCAGAAAGCGGTGCGTCGTGCGCTGCACCAGACTATCCAGAAGGTGGGGGATGATATCGGTCGCCGCCTGACCTTCAATACCGCAATTGCCGCAGTGATGGAGCTGACCAACCACCTCTCTAAATTTGAAGATAGCTCTGAGCAGGGGCGTGCAGTGATGCAAGAGGCGCTGGAGTCGATGGCGTTGATGCTCTCGCCGATGGTGCCGCACCTTTCTCACCAGCTCTGGGAGCTGCTGGGTCATAGTGATGCGGTAATCGATGTGGCGTGGCCAATGGTTGATGAAGGTGCGCTGGTCAAGGAGAGCCTGCAGATGGTGGTTCAGGTGAATGGAAAGCTGCGAGCCAAGTTGGAGGTCGCGGTCAGCGCCTCCAAGGAGGAGATTGAGCAGCAGGCACTGGCCGATGAGAATGTACTGCGCTTTATCGAGGAGAAGAACGTAGTGAAGGTAATTGTTGTACCCGGTAAACTGGTTAACCTTGTTGTAAAATAAAACTTTAATTCGCCATTTGGGGCTACTGTGATGAAATCGATCAAAACTACTCTGTTGACTGCGCTGCTTACACTCACTCTGTTGCAGGGGTGTGGCTTCCACCTGCGTGGCGCAGTGCTGCTGCCAGAAGAGATGGCATCCACTTGGGTTGCCGGGCACGGTGTCTCTAATGAGCTACTGCAGGCTACAGGGGATGCGATACGCAATACCAATGGCGGTACTGCTGGTTCTGAATCAACCTCTACGGCAACACTGGAGCTGAGCAATGAAAACTTCTCCCGTCGTGTTGCGACGGTGGGAACGGATGGCAAGGTGAGTGAATATCTCCTCAACTACAGTGTAGATTGGAAGTTGAGGGGCAAAGATGGAGCCATCTTGCGAGAGGGGAGCGTGAAGCAGCGTGAGAACTACCAGTACAGTGCGGCTCAAGTATTGGGTAAAGCGCAGGAAGAGGCGTATCTGCGTGAGGTGATGGTGAAGGCTGCGGTGCGTGATCTGATGCGAGTGCTACGTAAGCGATGAAACTTCGCCCGGAGCAGCTGCCCGCACAACTGAAAAAAGGGCTGGCTCCGGTCTATCTACTTAGCGGGGATGAGCCGCTACTGCTACAGGAGGCGGCTGATCAAATCCTGCAAGCTGCGCGCAGTGCGGGCTTTGAAGAGCGCTCCCTGTTTACCGTTGGCAACAGCTTCCACTGGTCTGAACTGCAGCAAGAGGCAGCTGCACTCTCCCTCTTTGCGGAGAACAAAATTGTGGACCTGCGTATTCCCACGGGAAAGCCGGGCAAAGAGGGGGGGGCTGTACTTACGGAGTGGTGTCACTCCCCACCACCAGAAAAGATTCTGCTGATTCGTTGCGCTAAGTTGGATGGTGCAACGCAGCGTACCAAATGGTTTAAGGCGATTGAACAGGCGGGTGTGACCCTGCAACTCTGGCCGTTGGAGCTGCGCCAAATCCCTAACTGGATCATGCAGCGGATGCGTGCCGCTGGGATTGATGCCACGCCCGGTGCAGCAGCGCTGGTTGCCGAGCGCATTGAGGGCAACCTGCTGGCAGCGGTACAGGAGATAGAGAAACTCTCGCTATTGATTGAGCCGGGTCAACAGGTGGATGAGGCGATGGTGATGCAGTTGGTAGCCGATAGTGCCCGTTTTGACCCCTTTCAGCTGGCAGATGCGATACTGGGCGGGGATCGGGTACGTGCGCTACGTATACTGCATGGCTTGAGAGAGGAGGGGACGGCAATACAGGTGGTGTTGTGGGCGATTGTGCGCGATCTGCGTGAACTGGCAGCGATTGGTAGTGAGTCGCAGCTGTCGAGGCACAAGCCACTGGAGTATGTGCCTGCCCCACTCTGGAAGCGGAGGATGCCACTATTTGCGGCGATTTTGAGAAGGCTACGACCGCAGCAGATTCAGCAGCTGATGCGACGAGCAGGGGAGGTGGACCGTGCGGGTAAAGGGATGGCGGCAGGAGAACCCTGGAGTGGATTAGAGGAGTTGGTGCTTCGGGCAACTTCAGGCTAAGAGAGAGGTTAATCCAGTATCTGTTTCATCCGCTCCAGCAGAGGTGTTGTCAGCTCGGTGAGCTGCTCCAGCTGCTCATAATCAATCGCCTCACATGCCGCCTTCCCCATTGCTGTCAGTTCAGGATAGCCAAAGCTGCTACCGCTCCCTTTGATGTTATGTGCGATAGAACGGACCTCATCCCACTGCTCATAACGCAGGGCTGACTTCAGTGAGGGGACCATCGTGGTGAGGCGGTCCAGAAAAATCTGACGCAGTTCATCGCTGATCACCAGCTCCTCTACCTCACTGTGGAGTGCTGCATCCCCCTCTTCTGCGGGTTGTAAATGGCACCTTAGAACGGCTAACAGAGCCTGTTGGTCAACGGGTTTGTTGAGGAAGGCATCACAACCAGCCTGTTCAAACTGCTCTTGATGCTTCTGCGTGACATTGGCGGTGAGTGCGGCGATCGGTTGAACGTAGCCCACTTGACGAAGCATAGTGGTCGCTTCAATGCCATCCATAATTGGCATCTGCATATCCATCAGAATCAGATCAAAGGGGTTGGCGAGTGCCAGCTCTAGTGCCTCTTGCCCATTTTTGGCTATTGTGGTCTCTATCCCCATCGACTGTAGTATAGACTCAATCAGCATCCACATCTCTGGGGTGTCCTCGGCAACCAATACACGGCCACGGAAGTGGTGGGCTTGGTTTCTGGGCAGCGTGCTTGAGGCCTCAGTGTTACGTGCATAGGCAGGTAGATCACTCAACTTACAAGGGAGGTTGAGTTGAAATGTGGAACCTTTCTGTTCGGTGCTGTGGGCCTCGATAGAGCCGCCCATCAATCGGGTAAGGTTATTGGCAATATAGAGCCCCAGTCCTCCACCCCCAAACCTTCTGGAGATGGAGCTGTCTGCCTGCTGAAAGCGCTGGAATAGGGTCTCCATGATCTCTGGGCTGATGCCAATACCGCTGTCCTCAATAGTAATATGAAGTTGTTGAGTAGTGCTCCAAGCGGTTATTTGAATAGAGCCTTGTTCCGTGAACTTAACAGCATTGCTCATCAGGTTGTGGAGTACCTGTTTGATGTGACCGGCATCCCCTAATAGTTGATGGTTTGGCATCTCCTTCTCAGAGACCTTTAATGTAAGTCCTGCTTGCTCAACTTGATGTGAGAAGAGCTGCTTGATCTCACTGAGTAGTGTGCTCAAATCGTAGGGGGCCTCATCTATGGTGATGTTGCCCTCCTCAATTTTGGAGACCTCCAGTATGTCCCGGATCAGGGCCAGTTGATTGCGGCCGGCGACCTCAATTTGCTGAGCCAGCTCCCTCTCCTTAGTGTTGTTGAGTCGTTGAAGCAGTAGCTCACTATTGCCAATGATCGAGGCCAGTGGTGTACGCAACTCATGGCTCATTGAGGCGAGGAAATTATCCTTTGCATGGCTCGCTTGTCTGCTGCTTTCGGCACTCAATAGCTCGCGAAGGTCGTGGATCAGTAGCACTCTGGAACCATCTTCAATATCATTCTCCTCTTTACTGGAGGAGAGTGAGGAACCTAGGATACGTACCGGAATCTCTGCTCCATTCAGCGGTTGGAGTTTCCGGTCAGACAGTAGTTGCTGCTCATCACCCTCATCAGAAAACAGGCTACTAAAGGGGTGACCGATGAGCTCAGATGCCTGCTTTCCGCTCAATGCCTGTAGTTTTGGATTGATCTCCTGGATGATGTTCTCTGCATTAATGACAGCCAGCCCCTCATTCATGGAGGAGAGGATGTTTTGTAAGTGCTGTTTCAGCGCCTTCTCTCGGCGTTGAGAGAGAAACAGGTTGAGGTGGGTTTCGACCCGAGCCAGCAGGATTGCGGGTACAAAAGGTTTGGTGATGTAATCTGCGCCACCCAATCTAAATCCGCTTACAGTATCGCTGGTGGAGTCCATTGCGGTGAGAAAGATGATGGGAATATCACAGTAGATGGGACTCTGTTTTAGTCTTTGGCACACCTCATGCCCCCCCATTTTTGGCATATCAATATCGAGCAGTACGAGGTCGGGGGTGTCTTCTAGGATTCGTCGTAGTGCCACTGTGCCGCTGATGGCGTAGCTGATCCGATATTTGTTGGTTTTTTCTAGTACCAGTCCAGCAATCTTGGATATTGCAGGGATATCATCGACTATCAAAATATGGGGCTGCGGCTCGGCTCTGCTCATGGTTCTACATCTTTGTAATAGTAATAATTTGGGTCGCTGGTGGAATTGTATATTTTTTTGATAAATAGTGTAGGGAGCAATGAGGCTTTTCACAGGGGGATGTTCTGCGTGATAAGCTATGCCCTATTTTATCAAAAGAACTATTATCTAAAGAATGGAACACGAGCGCTAAACAGGTGACAAAGATGGAAATTAAACAATACATGCAACAGGTGGGTGAGCAGGCCCGTATCGCTAGCCGTGCTATAGCCCGTGCTGAGACCACACAGAAGAACCGTGCGCTGGAGATTACCGCAGATCTGTTACAGCGCTCGATGGATCTGCTGCTGACAGAGAACCAGAAAGATCTGGATGCGGGTGAGAAGAGTGGGCTGGATGCCGCACTGTTGGATCGTTTAGCGCTGAATGAGGAGCGGGTCAACGGTATGGCAGAGGGGCTGCGCCAAATAGCAGCATTGCCAGACCCTGTGGGTGAGGTTTCGGATCTTAACTATCGTCCCTCTGGGATTCAGGTAGGTAAGATGCGTGTGCCTCTGGGGGTGATCGGTATCATCTATGAGTCGCGCCCCAATGTGACCGCCGACGCCGCTGCACTCTGCCTGAAATCAGGTAATGCAGCGATTCTGCGTGGCGGCTCAGAGGCTTTTCACTCCAATCAGGCGATTGCAAAATTGATCCACCAGGGCTTGTCTGAGGCAGCTCTGCCTGCCCACGCGGTGCAGGTGGTGGAGACCGCAGACCGCGAGGCGGTGGGTGAGTTGATTACCATGAACCGTTATGTCGATGTGATCATTCCACGTGGTGGTAAGGGGTTGATTGAGCGCATCTCCGAGAGTGCGCGGATCCCTGTGATTAAGCATCTGAATGGTATCTGCCATGTCTATATTGATGATCAGGCCGACCAGCAGAAGGCGGTTGATATCGCCTACAACGCCAAGACCCACCGTTATGGTGTCTGTAATGCCATGGAGACCCTGCTGGTGGCAGAGGGGATTGCCGCTGCGTGTCTGCCCCCATTGGCTGAGCAGTATCGCAATGAGGGGGTTGAGTTGCGTGGTTGTGAACGTGCGCAAGCGATTATTCCCGATATGCTGGAGGCGACGGAGGCGGATTGGGATGAGGAGTATCTCGCTCCCGTACTCTCGATTCGTATTGTCGATGATATCGATGCTGCAATGGATCACATCCATCAACACAGTTCGGGCCATACTGAGTCGATTGTGACCGAGAGTTATGGTCGGGCACGTCGCTTTATGGCGGAGGTTGACTCTAGCTCGGTAATGGTGAATGCCTCTACACGATTCGCGGATGGTTTTGAGTATGGGCTGGGTGCCGAGATCGGTATCAGTACCGATAAAATCCATGTGCGCGGTCCGGTCGGGCTGGAGGGCCTCACCTCGCAGAAATATATCGTGCTGGGAGATGGACACATCCGCCAATAATGCAGCCGATTGGCATTCTTGGCGGTACCTTTGATCCGCTCCATTATGGTCACCTGCGCCCCGCCTTGGAGGTGTGTGAACAGTTAGGGTTGGACCATGTACGGTTGATCCCCAGTCGAGTTCCGGTTCACCGTCCACAACCTGTGGCAACACTGGAGCAGCGTGTGGAGTGGCTACAGCAGGTGGCAGAAGAGGTGCCTCAAATGGTGGTCGATCTGCGTGAAGTAGAGCGGGAGAGCCCCTCGTGGATGGTCGTGACGCTAGAGTCACTGAAGGTCTCCTTTCCCAAGCGCCCACTTTGTCTGATTTTGGGGATGGATGCCTTCTTGAAGATTGAGAGCTGGCATCGTTGGGAGGCGCTGTTACAGCTTGCTCATCTGGTGGTGACACACCGCCCCGGCTCTCTACTCCCTGATGAGGGCGGGGTTGCCGAGTTGATTGCGGCCCGTCAGACTAACCAAGTGACCGACCTCTACCGGCTGCCTCAGCAGCAGGGGGGGCGCATTTTGCTATTACCCGTGACGCAACTGGAGATTTCGGCCACAGCCATTCGGGAAATGGTGGCACAAGGAGAGGACCCACGCTTCCTATTGCCTGATACAATTCGCAGATCAGTAATCAATCAATATCCATTAGAAGAAGAGTAGAACATGTTAAGTATAGATGAGTTGCAACAGTTGGCGGTCACGGCCCTAGAAGAGTTGAAGGGGAGTGAAATTACTGTAATGGATGTTTCGGAGATGACCGATGTTACTAGCCGTATGGTGATTGCCAGTGGTACCTCTAGCCGCCATGTGCGTTCACTGGCTGAGAATGTGGTGCTGGAGGCCAAACGGGCCAATAACCCACCGCTGGGGCATGAGGGGGAAGAGTCTGGGGACTGGGTGTTGGTTGATCTGGGAGAGATCGTGGTGCATGTGATGATGCCAGAGACGCGTGATTACTATAATCTTGAAAAATTCTGGGAAGAGTTTCAGCGCGAAGAGTTTTAGAAGAGAAGCCTTGTGAAGATTACCCTGATTGCCGTTGGGCGCAAGATGCCCGCTTGGGTTGAGCAGGGCTACAACGAGTACGCGCGACGTATGCCCAAAGAGTGCAATCTGCAGCTGTTGGAGATTGAAGCAGAGAAACGGGGGAAAAGTGGCTCTTCCCAGCGCTGGATGGAGCAGGAGGGGAAACGGATGCTGGCAGCAATCCCCAAGGGGGATCGGGTGGTGGCACTGGATGTAGAGGGGGCCTCTTGGACTACCAAGAAGTTGGCGCTCCAGCTGGAGAACTGGATGCATGCCGGAACTGGGGTTTCCCTGTTTGTGGGCGGCCCAGATGGGTTGGCCCCAGAGTGCCTGAAACGTGCCGACCAACGCTGGTCGTTATCTAACCTTACCTTCCCTCATCCCCTGGTACGGGTGGTGCTTGCCGAGCAGATCTACCGTAGCTGGAGTGTGGTCAATAATCACCCTTATCATCGCGCATAGCACCTCTCTGAGGTGGGATGGATTGCTTGATGTGATAATGGTTAGGCTATGTTACGATTCTGTAATAGTAGCCGCATCCTATCTGCTTGTTAGTATATATTTGTGTGCTACAGAAAAAAATTCGAAAATAACTCTAGGAGGAGTGCATGAAAATTTTACGTTCAATGGTGTGGTCTGTCGCGTTCATGGTTGCTGGGTTCTCATCGGCGATGGCAGGGGGGTTTGGGGATCTGGTGCTCGCATTTCCAATCACAGAGGAGATGACTGGCGAGGAGATTGATGAAGCAATTATGAGTCAATCGATTGAGCAGGAGATCAATCATGTCTTTTTTGCCCCTCTCTATAAACAGGTAGAGGCGATTACCGGAGAGAGCTATCGTCATATGACCATTCACCATCTCTGTGATGCCCGTCTTGGTGCGCAGATTGCAGATCTGGATGAGAGCATGGTGGTGATGATGCCTTGTCGTGTAGCAGTGGTAGAGAGCAAGGATCAGCCCGGTAAATTCACCCTCTACACCACCAACCCAATGGTCGTGTTGGAGGACCCTAGTGTGAGTGAAGAGATCAAGCAGCTGATCTTAGGCTTTGCTCCCAAACTCAAGGCATTAACTGAGAATGTGGCTGCCGGAGAATTTTAAGGCGTAGCGAAGATTAAAAGGCACCTCTGAAAATAGAAAATAGGGGAAGGGTAGAGGATATGAGAAGCGTATTAAAGTGCAGAAACTGGTGTAGGAGTGGGTTGTGGGTGGCTCTGTTTGCTATGGCTTTGAGTTCAGCAGTACAGGCTGGAGGGCAGGGATTTAGTAGTCTGGTGTTGAAATTTCCGGTTACCGATAAAGAGATGAGCGGCAATGATATCGATGAGGCGATTCGCAGTAAATCGATTGAGGTCGGTATCAATCATGTCTTCTTTGCACCACTCTACAAGCAGGTAGAGGCGATTACCGGAGAGAAGTACCGCCATATGACGATTCACCACCTCTGTGATGCCGCTCTGGCAAAGAAGCTGGCTGATCTGAATGATGATCTGGTGGTGATGATGCCGTGTCGTATTGCCGTAGTTGAGAGCTTGGAGAACCCAGGTAACTTTTCAATCTACTCCACCAGCCCAGGGGTGATTCTGGAAGACCCCTCGATCAGTAAAGAGCAGAAGAAGCTGATTCTAGAGTTTATGCCGAAGATGCGTGAGTTGACCGAGGCGGTTGCCAGTGGAGACTTTTAAGCGATAGCGCACCACAATGGAACCGGTCATTCGAATTACATACTGCTGGTAGAGCACTACGGCAAGGATGAGGATGAGAACAAGGATCATTGAACCAATGCCAAAAACCATGTTCTCCAGTGGTTGAGGGTGGAAAAAACGGTCAACCCCCTCAATGATGATCATGATTGCGACGCCTAGAAGGAATGTAGACTGTACAAGCCCAGCAAGTGACTCAAATTTACCAAAGCCAAAACGGTGATGTGGATCAGCATGGCGAGCGCCTTGTCGAACTGCTAAGAAGTTGACTCCCCCCATTATCGTGTCGGCAACTGAATCCATCACAACGGTTAAAATACCAACGGATCCAGTAACCAACCAGGCCCCCAGTTTCACTGCAAAAATAGCGAGGGTAGCGATCAAGGTGATCCCTGTTGCGCTCATTTTCAGTGATGCAATATCACTGTGGCTTAGATCTGTATCGGACATTTTCAAGGCTCTATTATCGGTATTCATCCCTGTAAGTGGATAGAATTAAGGTTTCCCCTCTGTTTCAATATCCCGCCCAAACCACCGTTCTTGCAGCAGTCGTTGGGCCGCGATACCGACCTCATAGATGAAAAGTGTGCTTGTGGTGCCAGCAACAACGGCGCCGAGTAATGGAACCAGTTGAGCGGCTTTCCTGCGCACCATCTTCTTTCCCAGGTTATGGGCCACCCTGCGGGCTGTATAGAAACTTCCGGCATGGGCAATTTTCTTGATTGCAATATCTTCTAGTTGAGATTCGATCACCTCTCCGGTGAGCATCTCCGTCTCTTGTTCATGGTACTTCTCCAGCTGCATATTTTTTAGGTGTTTAATTGAGAAAACTCCTATAGGGCACCCTATATCTAGTAGTGTAGGGCATCATCCGATCTAGGCAAGAGAGGTGTGCAGGGCCGTTTGAAGAGTCTGCTTTGACTGTTTGTGGTGGTGAGCTTGTAAGGTAGAATTAGGCGATGGAAAATAGCCCGCAGATTATCCTCGCCTCAGCCTCTCCTCGCAGAGCCGAACTGCTTTCGCAGATTGGTGTACGCTACCGTGTTGAGGTCGCCGATATTGAAGAGGTGGTGGGTGATGAGACGCCTCAGCAGGCGGTGGTTCGGTTGGCTACAGAGAAGGCGCAGCATATCCAAGGACAACAAGAGAAAACAATCTTGCCCATTTTGGGGGCAGATACCATTGTGGTACATCGGGAAGAGGTACTGCAGAAACCGACCTGCAGAGCCGATGGGCTGGAGATGCTCTCGCGCCTGAGTGGAGAGACCCATCAAGTGATGAGTGCGGTTACCGTAGTGAGTGAGCAGGGCGTACAACAGATACTCAACTGCAGTGAGATCACCTTTCGTACCATTACAGAGATAGAGCGAGAGGCCTATTGGGATCACGGTGAGTCGAGTGATAAAGCGGGTGGTTATGCAGTGCAGGGGATGGCGGCAATCTTTATTGCCAATCTAAAAGGAAGTTACTCGGGGGTGATGGGATTGCCTCTGTTTGAGACGGCGCAGCTGTTGCGCGAAACAGGAGTGAAGCTATTGTGAGCACGGAAATTCTAATCAACGTAACCCCGCGTGAGACCCGTTCTGCGCTGTTGGAGAATGGTGTACTGCAAGAGATCTACATCGAGCGCCGTAACCACCTCGGTATGGTGGGTAATATCTACAAGGGTAAAGTGAGCCGTGTACTGCCGGGGATGCAGGCCGCGTTTGTGGATATTGGTCTGGAACGTGCCGCCTTTCTGCACGCTTCCGATATCGTCCCGCAGGAGGTACGAGAGGAGATCGAGTGTGATCAAGAGACCCCATTGATTACTGAGTTGGTCTCCGATGGGCAAGAGCTGTTGGTACAGGTGGTGAAAGATCCACTGGGGACCAAAGGGGCACGGCTAACCATGCAGGTCTCTATCCCCTCTCGCTATCTGGTGTTTATGCCGCAGGTGCAGTGTATGGGGGTTTCACAACGTATCGAAGAGGAGGAGGAGCGTGAGCGCCTGCGCGGAGTGATCCAGCAGGCCACCGCTGCAGGGGGGTACGGTGGTTTTATTGTGCGTACCGCTGGGGAGTGGATACCGGATGAGGATCTGCTGCATGAGGCTAAGCTACTCTACAAAATCTGGGAGTCGATTCGTGAAGAGGGGAAAAAACAGAAAGCGCGTACACTGGTGCACCGTGACCTGCCACTGGAGCAGCGCATTATCCGTGACCAGCTCAAGGATAGCGTAGAGCGGGTACGTATTGACTCTCGACGTACTTGGGAGGAGTGCCGTGACTTTACTGCTCGCTTCAATCCAGAGCTCGCCTCGCGGGTAGAGTACTACCCCGGAGAGTGTCCTATCTTTGATCTCCATTCGGTTGAGGATGAGATTCAGAAGGCGTTGCAGCGTAAGGTGCCGCTCAAATCGGGCGGCTATCTGATCATCGATCAGACTGAGGCGATGACCACCATCGATGTCAATACGGGCTCGTTTGTCGGTCATCACAATTTGGAAGAGACTATCTTCAAGACCAACCTGGAGGCAACGCAGGCGATTGCACGTCAACTGCGGCTGCGTAATCTGGGGGGGATAATTATTCTCGATCTGATCGATATGGAGGATGAGCAGCACCGCCAACAGGTGATGCGCTCCCTGCAAAAGTTTCTGGATCTGGACCATGCTCGCACCCACATCAGCACAGTCTCGGCGTTGGGGTTGATTGAGATGACCCGTAAACGCACCCGAGAGAGCCTAGAGCATGTGTTGTGTGAGACCTGCCCCACCTGTGAAGGGCGAGGTTTTCTCAAAACTGCAGAGACGGTCTGTTATGAGATCTTCCGCGAGATTATTCGAGAGTCGCGACAGTATGAGGACTCACGGGAATTTCTGGTATTGGCTGCACAGGATATTACCGATCTGTTGCTGGATGAAGAGTCCACCAGTCTGGCCGAGCTGGAGGAGTTTATCGGTAAACCAGTGCGCTTGCAGGTAGAGACCTTCTACACCACTGAGCAGTTCGATGTGGTCCCTGTATAGCCGAAAATTCCTAAGCAGCCTCTGGAGTAGTCTTTGGGGTACCTTCTGGATACTGCTCTCCACCACGCTGGTCAGTGTGGCGGTGGGGGTTGTATTGCTGCGTCTGGCACTACCGGGGGTTGAGCACTTTAAGCCGGATCTAGAGCAGTGGGTCAGTGAAGAGGTCGGTGGAACGGTTGAGATTGGCGACATCTATGTTTCGATGGAGGGGCGCTTTCTACAGTTACATGCTGATCAAGTACTGGTGCGTGAGCCAGAAAGTGGTCAACCACTGCTCTCTTTCGCGCGTGGGGCGCTACAGTTTGACCTGCTTCGCTCTCTGCGAAGAGGGGAGCCGGTAACCACCCTCTTTACCTTAACCCGCCCTAAGGTGGTGATTACTCGCAGTGCCGAGGGGCACTTTTTGGTGGGTGGAGTGGGGGCAGGAGAGCTAGAGGAGAAAGAGGATAGGTACCCGCCTCTGCTGCTCGGTTGGTTACTGAAGCAGCCGCGCTTGAAAATTGAGGATGCAGAGCTACTGTTGCATGAACAGCAGTTGGCTGCGTTGCAGTGGCATCTGACCGATGTAAATCTGGATCTGCTCAACTCAGGCTATCGTCATCAAGCCAATGCTCGGCTGTTATTGGATGGGCAGCAACCGTTGGAGATGGAATTAGAGTGGTTTGGTGACCTGTTGAACCCTCAGGGGTGGGATGCACAGATGCACCTCAAGGGGGAGGGGATGCAGCTCACCTCCTTGATTGGAGGGGCGAATAATCCACTGACTCCGCTGGCTCAGGGGGAGGCTAATCTGGATGTGTGGGGAGAGTGGCTCTCCGGTCGACTGGAGAAGGGGCGTGGATTGGTGCGTCGTAGTGAACAATATCTGGATCTGCCGGGGCTGGCCGCTGGGGAGTTCTTCTGGAAAAAACAGGGTCCACAAGCTTGGAAGCTGCAGCTGGAGCAGCTGGTCTGGGGGGGAGAGCAGGCCAGCGAACAGGATAGCCACCCCAGCTCTGCTGTGGTGGTACGTAAACAGAGTGCCCAAGGAAAAGATCTATTGTTGGGGGCTGTGGACCATATCCGTCTGGTCTCTTCTCCCGAACTCTCTGGGCTCTATGCCACCATTGCACACGGTGAGGGTGGGGTACTGGTATCCGGTGATCTCCACCATCTGCAGTTCCGCTCTTTCCCCAATGATGCAGGTCTGTTTAATGAGGTTGAGGCGAAGATGGAGCTGCGTCAGCTTTCTGCTCAGGGGACCAACCAGCTCTCCCGCTATGGGCTGTCTGGGGTCAATGGTGTGCTGCATCTGAATGAGCAGCAGGGCTATTTTCTACCCGCCTCAGGCCCGTTGTTGCTGGGGACAGGGGAGATCTACCCCGCACCGATAGAGCTGGGGCTGCAGAAAGGGGTGATCCACTGGAGTAAACGCCCCAACGGCCTGCTGGTGACCCTGGAGCGTGCCGAGGGGGAGGTTGGAGGGTTGGAAATCTCTGGTGGGGTACAGCTCTTCTCTCCGGCTGCGGGGGGCGCTCCACTGCTGAGTATGGCGCTGGGGCTGGAGGCGCAGCGGGTGACCGATGTCGTCAAGCTACTACCGGAGTCACAGCTGGGGCCGGAGTTGATGCAGTGGCTACAGCAGGCACTGCTTTCGGGATCATTAAAGCAGGGTACGGTTTCCATGAAGGGGCCGCTTGACCAGCGTTTCCCCTATCAGCAGGGAGAGGGGGTGTTTGACATCAACCTGCAATTGGAGGATCTCTATCTGCAATATGATCCGGAGTGGCCCACCATTACCCACAGTCAGGCGCAGGTCAACTTCAATAGCGACAAGCTCCATATTGTGCTGAAGAGAGGAAAGCTGGATGGACAGGCCTTTGAGTTGGTTGAGGCGAATGGCTTTACCTTAGGTGAACAGCCTCTGATGATTCATGGTGTGTTGGGGAGTGATAGCCATAAACTGTTGCGCACACTGGAACGCACCCCACTCAAGTCAGTGGCAACAGAGATCAATTCAGCGCTTGATCTACAAGGGTATGCACTGCTGGATCTCAATCTGGAGATCCCTCTGGGTGAGGGGGAGGAGAAGGTCAGAGGGCAGGTGGGGCTATATGACAACCAGATGACGGTGCGTGATATCGACCTTACCCTTAGCCAGCTGCGTGGCAACATCGACTTTACTGAAGAGGGGGTGACGATTGAGGCGATGCAGGGTGAGGCGTTGGGTGGCCTGATTCATCTCACCGCATTCAGTGCAGAGCGGGAGCAGCGGCAGCAGGTGATTGTAAATATGGAGGGGGTGTTTGAAGAGGCGTCGATGAAGTCCTGGTTGGGTCTCTCAGCACATCAACGTAAGCTGTTTAGTGCCGATACGCCTGTTGCGTGGAATGGGCGGCTCACCGTAGATGAGGATGATCTGCAGCTGCACCTTCACTCCCGCCTGAAAGGAGTTGCTCTGGAAACCCCAGCCCCCTTGAATAAACGCTTTGATCAAGAGTGGCCCACAACGCTAACGCTAGGGATGAATCGAGAGGGGGTTAATCAACTACAGATCTCGACCCCTGATCGCCTGTTTGCAGAGTTGAAGAAGGTACAGTGGGGGGATGATCAAACTCAGGCATGGCGTGGGCAGGTCCGTTTTGGTGCAGTAGAGCAAGAGGTTGCAGCAGAGACGTTGCGCCGTGGTGTGACTCTGCAGGGGGTATTTGAGCAGATCAATCTGGATGCTTGGTATGGGCTATGGAAAGAGCAGTTGGGGCAAGAGAAGGGGGCGATAGCATCCACCCTCAAGGTGGATCAGATTCTACTGTTGGCGAATGAAGCGGAGCTGTTTGAGCAGCAGTTGAAGAATCTCTCGTTGGTGATGCAGTCGGATGAGTCGGGTCAGTGGGGGATTGGTGTCAGCAGTGATCAGGTGGAGGGGAAGATTTTGGTCCCCTCTAGTGTTGAAGAGACGCTGGTGGTAAATCTCAACTATCTGCAGTTGGGAGATGAAGGGGAGGCCCGTGACTCATCAGAGATGGTTGTGGATCAGGGGCCAGAAGTTGACCCCAGTCAGTTCCCTGCAATGCGGGTTAGCAGCGAGAAGACGGTGATTAATGGTATCGATTTTGGTGTGCTGTCATTGCAGACCCACCCCACCCAGAGAGGGCTGTTTGTGGATGAGGCCTCGCTGAACTCTGATGCGATGCGAGCCTCCCTGCAAGGGAGTTGGCTACAGCGCAGTGGTCAGCCACTCTCCAGCTTTAACATCCATGTGACGGGCGATCAACTGGGGCCAATTCTTGGGCAGTTTGGTTATAGTGGGGCGATTGATCGTGGCAAAAGTGTGATCCAGTTGAAGGCTGAATGGCCCGACACCCCGCTCGACTTCTCTCTCTCAAAGTTAGAGGGGGCACTGGAAATTTCAGTAGAGAAGGGGCAGCTGCAGGATGTGGATCAGGGGGTGGGGCGTGTTTTTGGTCTGTTGGGTATCCACACCCTAGTGCGCCGTCTGACCCTCGATTTTTCCGATATCACCGACAAGGGGTTCGCCTTTGATACCATAGGCGGTACATTTGAACTGAAGCAGGGCCATGCACATACCCGTAACCTCGTCATTGATGGCCCTTCGGCCACCATTAAGGTGGAGGGGCGTACCGGAATTGTAGATCAAGATTATGATCAAGAGGTCTCAGTGAGCCCCAAAATCTCTGAGACCCTGCCCGCAACGGGGGCGCTGGTTGGTGGACCTGCTGGGGCTGCAGTAGGTGCTGCGCTGCTGCTTTACCAAAAGCTGTTTCAAGAGGAGGGGCTGGCAACCACCCGTTACCGTCTGCAGGGGAGCTGGGAAGAGCCTCGGCTGGAAGAGATAAAAGCACGTGCGCCCGTAAGCGAGCCTACGTTAGATTAGTTACTGAACTGGAGTTGTGAATTAATGGAAGTATTTGAACAGGTTGTCCAAACCCTGCTGGAGCCGGGTGAGATCTCACAAGATGTAATGGGCAACACCCTGCACCACATCATGGAGCGGGGGATGGATTTTGCAGACCTCTATTTTCAGCAGAGTCACCACGAGTTTTGGTCTCTGGAGGATGGGGTGGTGCGCGATGCCAGCTATGACATTGATACCGGTGTGGGGGTACGTGCGATTCAGGGGGAGAAGACCGGTTTTGCCTACTCTGATGAGATCAGCGCCAGCGCACTGATGCAGGCTGCAGACTCTGCACGCATCATCTCCAGAGGGGGAAAGAGCGGAAAAATCAAGGTGCCTGTGCGCACCCCCATTCCACATGAACTCTATGCCAGTGCCAACCCACTGGCCTCCATCAATGCAGAAGAGAAGGTGGCACTGTTACAGCAGCTTGATCAATGGGCGCGCGCAGCTGATCCACGGGTGGTGCAGGTGATGGCGAGCTTGTCTGCGGCCTATGATCTGGTATTGGTAGCGGCCAGTGATGGTACCTTTGCAGCGGATATACGCCCTCTGGTACGGATGAATGTTTCAGTGATTGTGGAGCAGAATGGACGTAGAGAGAATGGCTCTTCCGGTTTTGGTGGCCGTTCTGACTTTGGGTTGTTGCTGGATGGGGATCGTGCCGAAGAGAATGCCAAAGAGGCGGTGCGTCAGGCGCTGGTCAACCTAGAGGCTGAGGATGCCCCAGCGGGTGCAATGGAGATGGTGCTGGGCAGTGGTTGGCCCGGTGTACTGCTGCATGAGGCGGTGGGCCACGGATTGGAGGGGGACTTCAACCGTAAAGGGACCTCGGCCTTCTCCGGCCGTATGGGGGAGCAGGTGGCGAGCCCGCTCTGTACCGTAGTGGATAACGGTGCGTTGGCAGGGCGGCGCGGCTCTCTCAATATTGATGATGAGGGGACAGCTACCGGCAATACGGTATTGATTGAACGTGGCACCCTCAAGGGGTATATGCAGGACAAGACCAATGGACGTTTGATGGGCGAGTCTTCCACGGGTAATGGGCGACGCGAATCCTATGCGCATCTACCGATGCCACGCATGACCAACACCTACATGCTGCCAGGGGAGCACACCAAAGAGGAGATGATCGCCTCAATGGATCGCGGTATCTATGCCGTTAACTTTGGTGGTGGTCAGGTCGATATCACCTCGGGTAAGTTCGTCTTCTCAGCCAATGAGGCCTATCTGGTCGAGAAGGGGCAGATCAAACAGCCGCTGCGTGGGGTCACCCTGATTGGCAATGGTCCAGAGGTGATGTCGAATATCACTATGGTCGGTAACGATCTAGAACTGGACCCCGGTATCGGTGTCTGTGGTAAGGATGGACAGAGTGTTCCAGTCGGGGTGGGACAGCCCACCCTTAAGGTGAGTGAATTGACGGTAGGAGGGACTGAGGTATGAGTCAACCAGAGCAACAGCGGTTAGAGGTTCTCACTCAACAGATTCTGGATGAGGCAAAGGCGCAGGGAGCTACGGCTGCCGAGGCAGGGAGTCATGTTGAAGAGGGGTACTCCACCTCAGTACGGATGGGAGAGCTCGAGACCATCGAGCGTCATAAAGACTGTGGGATGGGTGTCACCGTCTACTTTGGTCAGCGTAAGGGGACCTCTAGCACCAGTGACTTCTCGGATGCAGCAGTCAAGGCCGCCGTCAGAGCCGCTTGTGATATCGCCCGTTACACCGAAGAGGACCCCTATGCAGGTCTGGCAGATCCAGAGCAGATGGCAACCGAATTCCCAGACCTAGAGCTGGATCAACCTTGGTCCGTAGATGTGGAGCAGAGTGTCGATCTGGCACTGGCCTGTGAACAGGCCGCACTGGAGTCCGATAGCCGTATCATCAACTCAGATGGTGGCTCTGTCAGCAGCCACCGCTCCCTGCGGGTCTATGGCAACAGTAACGGCTTTCTTGCTGGGTATGGGAGCAGTCGACACGGTCTCAGCTGCTCAGTAGTAGCACAGCAGCCGGGCCACTCAGAGATGGAGCGAGACTACTGGTATAGCTCATCACGTGATCCAGAACAGCTGGAAGCCGCCAGTGAGGTGGGTAAACGAGCAGCTGAGCGTACCCTTGCACGTCTCGGTGGACGTAAGGGGAAGACCTCGCAGATGCCTGTACTGTTTGATGCCACCATCTCTAGTGGGCTGATAGGCCACCTGATGGCGGCGATTCGTGGTGGTAGCCTCTATCGCAAGGCCTCGTTCTTGCAGGATCAGCTGGGTGAGCTACTGTTCCCAGAGTGGGTCACCATTCATGAACAGCCGCACCTCAAGCGTGCCAGCGCCAGCGCCCCCTTTGATAGTGATGGCGTCGCTACCCGCAGTCAGAACTTTGTCACCGATGGGGTGCTCAACAGCTATGTGCTCGATACCTACTCCGCTCGTCGCCTGGATATGGAGACCACCGGTAATGGGGGGGGAGTGCGTAACCTGCGCATGAGTCATGGTGAACAGAGTCAAGCCGATCTGTTGCGTGAGATGGGAGATGGCTTGTTAGTGACCGAACTGATGGGGCAAGGGATCAACATGGTGACGGGTGACTATTCGCGTGGTGCCTCCGGCTTCTGGATTGAGGGGGGCGAAATCGCCTATCCGGTGGAAGAGATCACCATTGCCAGCAATCTGAAGGAGATGTTTAAGCAGATTGTAGCGGTAGGCAGTGACACCGATCTACGGGGCAATGTGCAGACCGGATCTATCCTGATTGAGCGGATGAGTATTGCTGGGGAGTAAAGAGAGGGGAGGTAAGCGCCCCGTGAACAGTGCTCTTACTGTTTACGGGCGACCATCTTTTCCGTTCGCTTTGCCCAGAAGTCCCGTTGCTTTTGCATGTTCATACCCGCAATCTGGGTAGATATCAATAATTTCATAAGTCCCAAATCTCCATATAGACCGACCTCACAGCGCCCAGCAACTCAAAGTGGCTGTTATTTGACCGCAGCAAGAGAACTTATCTGAGGTGTTACTCTGGATTTCTGTTCAATCGCATAGTAATTGTCGGTATTTCTCTGCTTGCCCAGATTTTGGACGCACCTCTCCTGCAAGATCGATTTATGGGCAGTCTGTTTTCTCTATATTGGCGGCGGATCAATGCTCCTCAATGCAATCAGTACCTGCTGTAGCAGGAGTTGGTGTTTCTGTTTTGCCTTCACGTAGAGTTGTCGTGAAGTTTTGACAATCTTTGCTGCGATTGCGTAGAGCCTCCAGCGGATGGTTGTAACCCGATGGTGAGCCAGATCCTCCGGTAGTAACTGGCGCATTAGGGCGAATAGGTTGTAGGAGAGTGCACATATTTGTAGATATATTGCATTGGCCTGAAAGTCACTGCACGGCAGTGTATCCCCGCCAAAGTCTAGCTTTAACTCTTTGATCCGGTTCTCGCTATCCTCTCCCCGCTGGTTGTACCAGTGGACAAGCTCGCTATCACTCATCTCTTCTCGGTTAGTGGCAATGGCTCGGTAGATATAGCGGTCATCACTGATCTGTTCTGCACTCTCTTCTTGTTCGAGATCCAGTGCCATTTGTCCTTTGATCTGTTTTCTCTGGATAATGAGCGTGAACGGCTTCTCATAGCCTCCAATCCAGTGGACCATCCGACAGGTTTGCTGGTTTCTGATCTCTTCTCCCTGACGGTTGGGGA
>Ga0066609_10000284_pt1 | contig 34816 bp, 14 predicted proteins | sample SaaInlV_DNA_150m_FD_60378 | JGI IMG/M metagenome (GOLD analysis project Ga0066609, IMG submission 60378) | Marine microbial communities from expanding oxygen minimum zones in the Saanich Inlet - SI075_LV_DNA_150m | ecosystem: Environmental > Aquatic > Marine > Unclassified | place: British...
CCTATAATCAACTGACTGAACTATCAAGAGTTTCAGATGGTGACTCTGTATTGGCCAACAATACTCGTCAAATTCAAACAAATCTTTCCACAAAACCATCAACTAGATATGATTCTGTAAGAGGTATTTTTGGTAATACCAATGATATGAGAGCTTCATTAATTTTAAATTCAATTGAAGATAATAGCGCTCTTGTATTTAGAAGAAACAGAAGAAATAACTTAGAACCACGATATTTTTCAACACCAACAGAAGTTTACGCAGGTTGTGCTGATATTCATATCTCAGTAGGTAATTATTTAGGTGAACTTAAGACTGTATTAGGTCAAGCAATAAATGATGATGCTATGCAAGCATACAGAACTATTAAGAGCATGTCTACTACTGTATCTACTCAAGAAGTAATGTCATTAAACGTGTTTAGCCAATCAATTGTAGAAGAAGTTAATGGTCAATTACAATATAGAGCTAATGCTTTTGATACATTATTATCAAATTTAGATATTACCTGTGATGCTGGTGATTTCAATCCATTAGCTGCTCAATCTGGACCCCAATCCTTCCCAGAATTTATGCCAGGAAAATTAGCTTTACAAAAATTCTTAGAAGCTACTGAAGCTGATAATAGATTTAAGGTTAATCCAGTATCTGCAGATGCTTCTCCAGTTGCTGTTGTACCAGAAAATGTATTCTACAGAAAAGTAGGAGAACCAGACAAGACATACACTGTTAACTCTAATGGCGAGGAAGCAGAGGTTCAAGCTGGATCTAGTATTTATCAACAATTAAATGAAAGTAATTCTTGCTATGGTACTGGACTAACAGGCACCCCTGATGATTGTAATGAATATTTCATGAAATGTTTAGCTGGTAATAATGTTAAAGATTGCAAAGACTATATGGATTCTGGTAATTACTGGCAAAATGCTGAATCTGCTGTTATTAACATGCTTCCAGATGTTTTATTAAGAACTCTTAAATCATTTGGTTTCCAACCATTCCAATCTAAAAATTCTAATGGTAGAGCTTATATGGCTTACCCATCTGCTGAAGAATGGATTCAAGGTTTAGAAGTTAGCTTAGGTAGTGATGCTGCTGCTAAAGCTACTGTTACCACTGTTAGAACCAACAGTAAATTAATGGGTTACTTAAACATGATTGTTACCAAAGTTAATTCTAACCCTGGTATCGCCAATCCAACCTATGTTGAAGACGGACCAGCTTACAACCCAAATGCTTTCGCTGGAACTTTAGGAGCTAAATACAACATTAAAGGTAAAGCCTTTCTTCCAAGAAAGAACTTTGCAAGAGCTGCACCAGCTCCAAGTGCTGTTTCTGCTTTACAAAACACAGTTGTAAACTTCATGTCTCCATTAGGTTTAACTTATGGTATCCAACCATTTTCTACTGCAGTTTTTGGCAACCAAAGAGGTGGAGCTTGGGAAGTTGATGTATCAAATGATAAGAACTTACCAGTCCAAGTATCTGGACATCTTAATAACATGTACGAATCTATCTTAGAAAACTTACAAGTTGGAGGTAAAGATCTTGATTCTGGTGATCAACAAACTATCAAGAAAATGGTTAACGAATTAAACGTTCTTGAAAATAAATTATTCAAATCTGCTTCTTACGTACAAGGTTATGAAGATTTGTTAGCTATTAACCAAAAAGGTAGTGGTGTCGTTTCTGAATCTAATTTAGAAAAATTCGTTGCTAAAAGAAACGATTATTACAACAGAGTTAACTCTAAATACGATTCTATTTTCCCAATTTTCTCTAAATTAGCTGAAGCTTGTCAAAAAGAAACAATTAACTCCAGTGATATTATCACTTCTGCTAGTTACCCAAAAGCATAAATAGAATAACCATGTGATTAAATTAACGTAATCTTTTTTGATTTTCGTAATTTTTTCAATTTAACACATTTAATTATATTTGAAAGATTTTAAATTAAAATCTTTCAAATTAAAGTTTATAAATATAAACTGACTTATAAATTTATTTATAAAATAATATAATATGGGATTAGGATTATTATTTTTAGCATCTGTAGGAAAAGAAAATCTATATTTAAGCGGAAGTGCCGAAATAACTTATTTTAAGTTTATATATAAACAATATACAAATTTTAGCATTGAACCAATGTCACAGTTTTTTAAAACTGAACCAGATTTCTCCAGAAAAATTACTGTAAATATTTCAAAAAATGCTGATTTGTTAAGCAATATGTATTTACATGTAAAACTTCCGAGTATACAATTTTCAAATCATTCTTATCTACCTTCAAATATAAAAAAGTTTAGATGGATCGATAAAATAGGTTTTGGATTAATAAAACATATTGATCTTGAAGTAGGTGGTGTATTAATAGATAGAATTAATGGAGAATATTTAAATATTCTTTATGAATTAGATAATAAAAAATTAAAAGGCTATAAAAAAATGATAGGAAATGTAAGTGAATTAACAGATTATACTGATGGTAAAGATGGATATTCTTTAGATATACCAGTTCATTTCTGGTTTCACAAAAACTATAATTTATCTTTACCTTTAGTAGCTTTATATCATAGTGATATAAAAATTCATGTTGAATTTAATAGCATTAATAAATGTTACCTTGAATCACCAACACATTATATAACTATAACTAATAGTTTTTGTTTATTCAAAGAAAAAGAGATTATAAAACAGGAAATAGATGGTAATACATCTGTAGGTAGATTTTGTTATTTTGATGTAGTTGAAAAAAGATTGTATTATGATAAAATTTATAACGATTTTCTTATTCCTTCTTCTTCACAAAATTTATCATTATATAATATTAAGGGGATAGATTCTGAATATGAAGTTAATTTAGAAACATCATCAGAAATTATACACGATGAGTCTTATTTTTTGAATACTTTACCATCTATAGAACTATCTTATTTAATAGTTGATTACATATATCTAGACAATAATGAAAGATTTATGTTTATAAATAAAGAAATAGAATATGTAGTTCCTGTATTGGATATTATACCAGAAAAAAAGATATTTAGTATAAATTCAGAATATAAATTAGATTCACTAAATAGTCCAGTTAAAATATTATTCTGGAGAACTCAACTTTTATCAAATTATAATTCAAATGATTTATTTAATTATTCATCATATCCAGTTGATCTTGAATCATCTGATTTAATAAATAAGCTAAACATCGTAATAAATTCAACTAATAGAGAAGAAATAGATTTTGTAAAATTCTATAATATATTACAAGTATATTTCAATAATTACTATTCAATAAGTAATGGTATATATATGTACTCATTTGGCTTAAATCCTAGTGTTGATTCTTCTGGCTATTGTAATTTTAACAAAATTTCAGATGCTTACATTCAACTTGGTTTTAATAAGTTAGTAAGTTATAAAAACCCTGTTTTATTGAAAGGATATGCTATATCACTAAATCTATTTAGAGTTAGTAATGGTATAGGAGCATTGGTTTTTTATAATTAATTTAAATCCATGATAAGCTAGCCATTCCGCTAATTATTCTTAAAATTTGATATTCTTTAACAATTGTTTTAAGTTTAATATTTTCTTTTTGAGTATGTTCATCAAATTCAACATCTATTGAACTATCTTGAAGTACATTAAAATTAAGATGACCAGAAGGTTGTCTTTGTGTAGGATTCAATGAAAATGAATACGGGTAAATTCCATCATCTGGTGTTTTCTTAAATTTCTCATAAGGAACTACATAATTATAATAATTAGAATTCTGTGAATAAAATAATTCTCTACCATTTGCATTATATTTTATTTTCTTGACTGGATTTATCTTGTTAATAATTTTTTCATTTTTATATACTTTGTCAAAATAAAACTTAATTTTAGAGAATTTTGTATAATGTTTTACAGCATCAGTAATATTGTTTGTTCTATCTACATATTTGAGTTTACCAAAATATAAATACAATGACAATTCAATATCAAAATTTGCTAGTTGATCATCAGATCTTATTAAATTTACAATTTGTGAATTATTTGATATTTTTTTAAGATTTGATTCAAGTAACAAAAATAAATTTAAATTAGTACTTTGGATCTCATTATCAAAATGTCGATTGTTATCTATAAATTTATTGTATAACGTTTTTAATTCAAAAAATTCTTTATTTACCAAGTCTCTAGTATATTCATTTTCTTCTTTTTCTATATAATATTTATCTGTTTTTTGTGATTTAAATATTAAGAAAATATCTTTCACCAGTCCTTTTAATTGAAGATTAATATTAGTTGTTGAAGATGTTCCATTATGTTTAAGTGAATATTTATCAGTATAAATAATATTTCTTTCGATTATATACTCGTGGTTATATTCAGCAAATTTTCTTCTTTCTTCATTATCTAAAATTATATTATCAGTTATTAAAGTTAAATTAAAATTTGATGGTAATTCACTAGTAATATTATCTATAGAGTTAGTTATAATATCTTGGAATTTATTAACTTCTATTTTTATAGTTAGGGTTGATTGATCCATAGAAATTAGTGGAAGATAATTGAATGAATCTAAATTAAACCAAAATACGATTGGAATAAATATTTGGTATTTATCACCTATTAATCTTGGTTTTTTTTGTATATTATCTCCTACATACAAATCATCGCAAATTTTCATTGTATCTGAATCATGAATATCTATTAGTTGATCATTAATATAAAATTTTACATTCTTAAAAAACTTGTAGATTAAATTATTATCCCATTTTATTTCTTCTACAGAAGATACTTCTGAACTAGACATTGTTGTAAATCTGGAGTAATCTAATTCTAATGGAAATTCATATGAATTTTTTGATAAATTTTTAATTTTTAATCTATTCATGATGTTATTTAAATATAACTTTGTATTATCAAGTTTTAATAAATCTGATATATTATTTTTTTCTGAAATAACATTTATTAAAGATGTATTAGAAACATCAATTATAGATGCTCTTACATAAGAATTAGTAATAAATGATATTAAAGATCCTAATTTGTTAGTATTTAATGTGAAATTATTAGTAAAAAATGTATATGAATCATTGATTGTTAGCGATAACAATTCTACTGTAGAAAAATAAAAATAATTTTGATAAATACCTAAATATTTAATTTCATTTCTTTGAGAATTATTTACAGACTTTGTATAATAAAAATGTGGATTATTTTCGTTTACAGTTTCAAAAGTATGACTGTGTAAATACTCAAATTTATAAACATAATTCCCACACTCTTCTCCTGAAAGATCAAGTAATTGTATTGATATATTTTGAGGTGTATTTTCATCATGAAATAAATATTTTTCTCTTAAAGATACAAACATTGTTTGGGTTAACGGAGGATCAATTAATGGTAATCTTTTGGTGAATGACTGTTTTAGTGTAAATTGTGTGTTAGAAACATCAATAACATTTAATAAATTATCTAATTGATTCTGATTTGATTGTAATGATTGGATAGTATCGTTCAAATCTATTGTTGTATTATTTCCAATAAAACTTATTTGATTATTAGATATATTGTAGTTTATTGAATTAATTACCATCGAATAAGAAACATAAGTATCATTTTCGAATGTTAAATCTTCATTAATATCAAAAGTTAACACATTATAATTATTAATAAAATCTGAAATAGTGATAGTGTTTCTAATATTAAAATTATGATTTTCTAATAAAAATGAATCTATAAAAATGTCTGATTCTAATAACAAATTAGATGATTCTAACTTATTAATCATAAACTGATCTGCTAATTTTATTTCTATTTCATTATTATCAAAATTAAAATTAAATGATGAAGATACTAGATACTTAAAATTAGAAACTACTTCGATATAAAACTTTTCATAGCTATTATCGATTTCTAATATTTCTAATGGATCGTCTCTATCTATTTTATAGTTATGAGTTAATGATTTTGAATTTAATAAATTACTTTGAACAACTAATGGGTTATATATAGACCCCATTTCATATCCATGATTTGAACAAAATACATAATAACTTGAAATTGATTTAGGTGTAAATATAACATATGATCCAACTTCTCCAGGTGTTCCAGTTATTACTGAATCTGTAGATTCTTTATTATTTTTACTTTTACTAAATCTTAGTGGATGACCAGAATTAGAATAATTACTTAAATCAAATTTATATGAAACTCCTTTATACAAGTTAATATCTTCTATAGTTGATATAGAATCATTATATTTATAGTTATTATTATTCTCTATATTATAGAATATAAACTTGTTTAGTTCATTTATTTTAATTACTTTAACACCAATTACAACTTCATCTTTATTATTATTTAATGTATTACTTGAAATGCTTGTAGCTGGTGAATAATCAAGACTTATTATATTTGAATTATCATAAACTGTTATTTTTTGATCATTGTTTTGAATCAACTTTGTTGATTCTATTCCTTCATTTATATCTTGAACAAATAAATTATTATATAATGAATTTGCAGAATAACCATCTTGAATTGACGGATCAAAAGGATAAATTGAAGAGCTAATTATAGGAGAAAAAATAGCATGTGCACCAACGTTTCCTGGCGTTCCAAAAAATTCAATATTATAATTTGAATATGTATCTCTATATTGACTTATACTAAATTCATGATTAATATTAGATAAATTACCCAAGTCAAATCTATATATATTATTTTTTATTAGTAGTGGATCATTTTCAGAATTATCATTAAATACAAATTTATTTCCATTTATTATTTTTACTGTAATATTAATAATATTATCATCATTGTTGTAAACCAGAATTTCATTACTACTAATTAATTTTATTTTTTCTATATTATTATCTTGGTTATTGATTTTATAGTTAATTGGTAATGGTTTATTAATTTGATACATTGGAATTGTCAATTCTTTTTCTAATTTCATTTTATAAACTATTAAATTTTCTTTTTTTCTTTCAATATCAAGTTTCTTATATCCAAATATTTCATAATCTACATGTTGGTCTAGTAAAGTTGTTGTTAGAAATGTATTTTCATAATCTATATAAATTTTACCTTCAGATTGATCTATTAAAATAGAATCTAAAGATGAATCTAAAGATATGTTAGATGTTACTTCATTATTTCTGTTCTGCATATTAGTTATAATATATACATTATTTTGTTCTACTATTTCTTTCAATTCATCATAATGTTTTGTAAGTTTTAGGTAATTTCTATTTCCAATAATTTCTTGTTCAATAATTCCAACTTTACTTTTTATAATTAAAAAATTTCTATCATCTATCTTTTGTGATGATATTAAATCTACAATTATATTACTATTATCTAATATTATTTGATCTTTATAAATAAGATCAGTTTCATCATAAAAGTTTATATTTCTTGTTGGTAAATTAGAATTAATAGTAATACCTTTATAATAATATCCAAGTTTTTCAACACTAGTTATATTAATACTATCTAAAATATCAATTGTAACATTCTTAACATCTGAATAGTCTCTTTTTGAATAAAAATTTAATGAATTTACTGAATAGTTATCAACGTTTATTATTTCATCATTAAAAATATTTTCTCCATCAAGAATATCTATTTTGTACTTATGATTTGGTTCAAAGTAAATTTTTTTCGAATAAAAATCTGAATTTGCCAATATCTTGTATTGGAATATATCACTACTATCTAATACATAATCAATCTTTTGATTTATATCACTATAATAATTTAATGAAACTCCTTTAGTTATTATCTTAGAATTATTAAAAATCTTATTGTCAACAGATAAATCTGGTGATATAATTTTATTATAACTTTCAAGACCAAACGATTTACCTTGTCCAAATTTATCATATTCAATCCCAGAGTAATTAGTAGATTTGTCAAAATTATAATTTATTTCGAGTTTATCGTTAAAATCTTTATTAAAATTTGAATAGGCATCATTTGAAATATTTTTATTATTATATTCCCATTGTGTTTCAATTAAAATCTTTTCTAATGTTAGAACATCATATTCTTTGTTAAAATTATCTGAGTTTAAGTTTCTTAAAATAAAATTATCATACTCTCTTTGGATATTACTTAAATCTCTAAACAAAAATTCACTATTAGTTCCATAATATGGTTGATAATCATTTATTTTTTTGTATGATAATGGATTATTTGTACTATTAACTAGATCATTAATTGATCTAATTACATTGTCTTTTTGTCTAGTAATTTTTAGTGAATTTAATGTTGAATTGAAAGACAAATCATATTGGTTATCTAAATAATTAATTCTTGATATATAACCTTCATTAGAATCAACAAAGTTGATTCTAAATATGTTACTATCTTCTTTTGTTTCTGTATTTATATTAATTAAACATCCTTGAATTATTCTATAATTATTATTTTTAAATTCAAGAAACAAATTAATATTTTTAATAGGATCTTTCCAAAAGTTTAGATTATTGATAGTTTGATTTAAATATTTGTATATTATAATTTCGGTATCCCTAACTTTATTTAGTATATTCAAATTTTCAAAATTATTTTTAACAAGATTCTTTATAATAGTCATAAATTTACCAGATATGTTATTAATTTCTTCAAATAAAAATACAGTATTTGAATTATCAATATAAGTTATATTTTCAGATGAATCAATATGTATTTCTTTGTTATATAATTGATTTAGACTTTTATAATATTTGTTATTATCAAATGAGATTGATGTCCAGTTAATCCATGGTTTAGATCTATTTAATAAAAATTGGAGATTAATTTCCTCTATTTTATTTTTACTATTACTTGTATAGTTAATAATATTTTTTACAGATGGGAATGGTTCATAATTAATTGGTTTTATTTTTTTTGATCTATCATATTCATTCCATAAATTTTCTGTATTACTATATTCAATTGGTTCATTATTAATCTCAACTTCAGTTTTTCCGGAAGAATTAATACCATAATTAATAACATTTAAATTTTGATTGATAATAGAACTATTTTCAAAAATATTATCTGGAGAATAATTTTCAATTACAAAATAATTACCTCCTGTTCCAGGACTAATATTAATTGGTATTTTAATTTTTACATTATTACTATCCCAATTTTGATTTAAATTATTAGATATTGATGTATCTGTAGGAATATTATTAACTTTGAATGATTCAAACTTCGGTTTAAGAGTTCTAAAATAATTAGTATTTTTGAGGTAAACTTTTGTAATATTAGATTTTACCAAATGTCTAAATTTAAGATAAAATTTAAATGAACCATCATTAAGCTTAATAAAATTAAATATTGGATTGTTGTTTTGTGTAACAACTTTACCATATGAATTATCTGGTTTTTCTATAAATATAGAATACTTACTTAATAAAATTATATGTTTACTTCCAACTTCGACAAGCCATCCATCTTTTTGTTTTATTGGAGCACCAGTTGTTTTAATAGGAACTTCTAAATATTCTTCTATTTTTTGAATTGAATTTGAACTATAGTTAATAACACTAGGTAACTTTGTATGTTTAGATATAATAGGTCTAATAAACTGAATAATTTTATTATTTATTCTTACAGGGTTTATCATATTAATCATAAAAGTAGAATCATTATTTTCTATATTTTTTCTAATTTTATATATTCCGTTTTCATAATTTATAATGTCTCTGTGTATAATTTTATTACCATTACTGGTTGTTTCTTCAATTAATATATGTTCTGTAGTTGTCAAAATGTTTGGTTTTTCGACATATCTATAATTATAATATAACTTTGTAAATCCAAGATTACTTAATACTGATCCTATGTTAGAAAAATAAATTAATAATGGAACGTAATTTTCCCTGTAAATTTGTATATTATTACTATGATCATTAAAAAATTGATTGAATGTTGCATCAGTTCTAAGATAATTAGTACCTTGAAAACTTACATTTATCATGTTAAACTTTCTAACTAGTTCTTGAGAATTTTCGGTATAATAACAAAATATATTATCACTTGTATCAATCGGATTATTAGAATACAAAGTATTCATTTCATCAAAATTAAAATCTACTTGGTTTTTATTTGTACTGATTAGATGGTCATTAATCGAATATGTAATTTGTGATTTTGAACTATTTTGTTCTGACCAAGGTTTAGATGGTATTGTTATAGTTATGTCACTTACTATAGAATTTTCTTCAATTATTCTTACATCAGTAATTTTAGGTTTTTGTTCTTGGAATAAAAAGTATGCATATCTTTGTGAATTACTAGTATCATTTGTTTCATTAAAATCTAAATCAGATTTTATATTTCTAAATTTGAAATAACATCCATTAACTAATATGTCAGAATTAAAATCCAAGTTCAAATTATCAATTATATTACAGTAATCTTCAACGAATGTATAATATTTTTTACCACTTAGATCTTTAATTTTACCATCAAATGTAACATTTGAATTAATATTATTAATATTTTTGGTAACAATCATATTTCTATCTAAAAATAATGGATAATGATTAACACCACTACTATCTTTTAGTGTAAAAGATGAACTTAATAATGAATAGTTACCAATATTAGGAGGAATACTATCATATTTTACTATATCTTCTCTATCATAATATAATATTGTCGAAATTCCTTCTAATTCATAAAAATTTATGTCACTTTCTGATGGTATTGGTTTTGATATATGTGAAGTTAAAGAAAATTGTATTGACGATGGGTTCCAAATTTGTTTTCCACTAGTCCATTCAATATATAATGGATAATAATATTTATCATTATATTTCACTAATAATTTTTCATATTTTGTCAATAAAGAATTTGTAGAATCTATACTTTGAATATAATTATTACTATCAGTATAAACTTCTTTTGATCTATAGAAAGTTATATCATCAAGTATTATTTTTTGATATGGATATATTTCTTTGTTTATCTTAGAAAACTCACTTGGTATATTATCAAGTTTAATTATTTCATAGGTTTCATTTATAAAATTACATTTGTTTGGAATTAATATTTTTTTATCCAAATAATATAATGAGTTTTCATTACTCCATATCATTTTTGGTATTAAATTATTTCCAATGTTAGTATTTAATCCTGAAGATCCATTTAAATTTGTTCCAGTAGTTAATAAATTTCCGTTTTTCAATAAAAATAAAGAATGATTATTACCCATGCTTGATAATATACAATTATTGTAATCATATCCTGAATTATCTAACATCTGTCCGGAAATATCAGTTAAATTACCTAATCCTAATTGACCATTTGAATTATTACCAAAATTTAAAACTTTTCCAGTATTTATAATCATTGATGAAGATTTTTCACTGAATGAAAAATAATTACAATTTCTTCCATTGTAATCAAACAAAATTGATTCTTGTGATATATCATAAGGTGAAGATTTATATCCTCCAATCTCTATTCCCAATTGCCCATATTGATTATCTCCAAATACTAAAACTTTTCCATTATTCAATAATAAAGCTGAAGAATTACCTCCAGCATATATAGAATCAACATAATTATCTTCAAACTCACTAGTTGGATCATACATAGTATCTGTTTGACAATATGTTAATTCAGATACATCTGTAGTATTACCAATTCCTAGTTGTCCATAATTATTTCGTCCACAAGCCATTACTTTTCCTGAATCTAATAAAACTAATGTATGATAATAACCATTTGCAATTGCTACTGCATTATTTCCTTTATATCCGGATGAGTCTACAGAAGTATTAATTACATCAAAATAATTTGATTTAATTCCATTACCCATATTACCATTACCTAATTGACCATATGTATTATCACCAGATGAGTATATAGTTCCATTTTCACTTAAAATTAAACTATAAGAAAATCCAGAAGAAATAGATTGAATATTGTTTATATTATTAGAACTTGAATCAATAATTTGAGTTGGTGACATCTGGTCATTGAAACTACCAATACCTAATTGTCCATTTTCATTTTCACCAAATGATACAACATTCTTATTAGTAGTAAGAACTAATGTATGTTCATATCCACATGAAATTGATATAGATTTAAGATTATCTATTCCATCCACAACAACAGTAGGTACCATTTTATCCGTTAAATCACCAACACCTAATTGTCCTTTATCATTTTTCCCGAATGTATATAAATCAAAATTTTTAGTAATAAATCCACTAAAATCATTACCAGTGCTAATTGATAATTCACTATTTTTAAATTTAATATCAATCTTACTATTTTCAATCATTTGCATATCATTTTTATTTTTGAAAATACCATCAAAATTCCTTGTACTATTAATTTTATTACATGTTAGTTCAATTTGCTGTCTATCAAATGGATGATAAGGTTTATAAAATATAAACTTGACATCATCATAATTAGCTTTTAATAATTCTAAATATTGTAAATCTTCAAATTCAAATGTAACTATATTTGATAGTATTGATTTTACAGTGTATACGTAATATGATACTCCTTCGCTTGCATCTCCTGATTTCTTGAATAATTTATCACCAGATTTAAGATCATTTTCAAAATAATAGAATAGTCCATTGATAAAATATAAAACTACACTTACTCTTTCATTCTCAAACCCAAAATTAATCTTTGAATAAGAAAGAAATTTTGACATGTAATCGTTGTATAACTTTACACCATGACTATTAACTATAATATCTCCTACTGAAAATGAAGTTTTTGAAATAAGATTTTTTTGTAATTGATCTTTTAAGTTTACAAGTTTATTCTTTGTAGTATAGTTATGTAATGTTCCAAGACTATAATAGGTATTTCCATAAATTATTTCTTCTTCAAATTTATTTAGTGGTTTGAATGTATATAGTTCAAATTGTATGTCATAATCCAAAATCATAATTATACAATTTTTAAGTTGTACTATTTCACCATATTTAAATGTACCAAATTCTGCTTTCAATTTATTCTTTTTTTCAGACACAAGATAATATTTTTTTGTAAAACATAAATAAGGATTCAAATTTATAAAAACAGTAGCATTTCTTCCAAAAAAATCAATATCATTTTGTAAATTGTTCAACCCAATAATTTTAAAGAATATATTATTTTCAAAACTGTTAGTCTTTTCCAAATAATAATATTCGTCATCTAGATAAATAATAAAACTTTCTACCAAAGAGAAATAATTTTTAATATTATCTTCTATATAAATTTTATCCTTGTATACTGTACAAGATCCTAAAAGAGTCCAATTAGTTGTATATTGTGAATTAATATTTGTTTCATTATGTCTTATTTTTGTTGATAAAAATTCTGAATTTGAAGATAAGTCTGCTATATTTAATTCCATAAAGTTTAACTTATTTTGAAATCTAATAGTATCTTCAATTAATATATCAAGATTTGGAGTTGCTAATTTTTCAGAATTTAAATTATATCTAATAAACTTATTATTTGTTGCATACTTAAAATCAATTAAATTATCATTGTTATCAACACATTTTAAAAACAATGTTGATGATCTTTCACCTTCAAATATTAAAGGTTCTTTTAAATCTTCATATGAGAACAACAAGTTATAAGCAACTTTTATTCTCTTATTATAATTTGAATCTGATACAAAGTTAAATATAATATCATTACTATATTGCGTATCATTTTTAGTATATTCAACATTAATTTGTTGTTTATAGTATCTTTTTGGTACTATTTTTGTATTCTTTCTTAGTGTTATTTTAATTTTATCTTTTGAAATTACATAAATATCTACATTTTTATTAAGACTAGAGAAATATAAACTTGAAATCATATTATTAATATAATGTTCATGTATGTTACCTTTTTCAATATGCGAAGTTAGATTTGATTCGAATTGAATATAAAAATGAAAATCATTCAATAATACATCTTTTAATCCATCATTTAATCCATCAGCAATATTTGAAGGGTCTATTAATATTGATGAATCTGTAGGTAAAGAAAAATTATATTGTGAATCTGAATTTCGATAGATTTGGTACTTTAATATATTTATTTTAGTAGTATTTGTTTCACCTTCGTAACGATAAACAGTTATTGGTCTAGTAAATGAAGGATTTACAATTTCTTGACTCGAGTTATCATAATAAGGATCTTGATTAGAAAATATAAAATTAATATCTTGATATTCTAATTTATTTAAATCTGTCAAGTAGTTATATCCATTAATATCATAAAATACCATATCATCATTATGTCTTGGTGCATTTAGAGTTTCTAAAAATACATTCAAATTAACTTGACCTGGATAAAATATACTTCTAAATGAGTAAAATTCGTTACTTCTTTCAAAAACTCTATTATCTAGAATATTAATTTCTCTTTGTAAATTATCTGTATTTGACAAGTCATTTGAATTTATATAATCAGAAAATTTATGAAATTTATCTTGATATTTGAAGTAACTATATTTTAATAAATTATTATCTAATATTTTTTGCTCACTTGTATCCTTAAAACATATATTCTTATTATCAATATCTAATATAACTTCTGTTTTTACAAAAGATTCATTAATGTTACCATCATAAAACCATATATTATGTATTCCAGATGAATCTTTATTATTAGAAATATTAGTAGTAAAAAAGTCTTTAAACTGACAAATTACTTCATCAAAATATATATAAGTATCAGAATTTATATATGTTAAATTTGATGTATTATAATATTTTAGTGTTCCATTATCGCAAAATATAGGTTTTTTAATAAGATTAATATTTGAAGTATCATATGCATACAATTCTTTTGTTGTAAACATTAAATTTTCCTGTTTTACATTTTCCATATTAAGTTTTACATACAATCTATCACTAATATTATGTATATCTAAGATACCTGCATTAAATGAAAAATATGTATAACTATCATTATATCCACTTGAATTCAACTTGTCTATTTCATAATTATAATCTTTAATCGATTTTACACCTGATAAATCAAAAGGACCGTGGTTCCAATTAATCTGATTAATTAATTGATTTTCTAAAACATCTGTAGAATCAGGAGTCCAACCAATCATTACCGATCTATGGGTATTTTTTAACTTTGTTTTAGTTAAAATTTGTATACTTGATGTATCTGTGTTTTCATTTATTATTTTTCCAAGTTGAGTATCAACCAATACCCATTCCATACCAGGACCTCCTGATAAATCAGATAATGGTATGTTATGATAAAAATCATAAATAAATATTTCATTGTTATCAATAGTTAAATTAGATGTATCTTTTAGTTCACCAAATGATGAATTAATATAAAATTTTTGGTCTTTCTGAGTTATTTTTTGTTCGTAATTCATTCTATAAGCACATTGATTATCATCAATAAAAAAATAGTTTTTATTATTATTTAATTTCAAATCTAAATAATCATTTACAATAGTAGGTTTATCTAGTACATTTTTTATGATAACTGGTCCAATAAAATTAAATTGGTTTTCTATGATATTATTATTAGAGTTATAGTTTATGATATCACTTTTAATTGAATTTTCTTGTATAGCATATCCATCTTCAACTAATTTATTATCACTATCAGACATAATTTCTCCAAATGACTTTACTGAATTGCCATAAACTGGTATTGTACTATTTTGAGTAAATGTTAGAATATTATTAGAGTTATCGTAAAATGAAAAATTTGTATCAGAATTTATTATATTCCTATATGAATCAAACTCTGTATTCTGTTCTAATTGATAATCATAATTATTTGATGAATTATATAGATAACTATTTATTTCATTCTGATAATCAGTGAAAGAATTAAAACTTTGATCTAATTTTTTATCACTTAAAGATAGCCATGTAATATTATTTTGTGTATTTTTAATTTGGTTACCTATATTTTCACTATATGATAAAAGAATATTGGTCATTGATTTATTTAATAACTCTATATTATTCATTGATTTGTAATTAGTTAAAAATAATTGTTTACCAGATCCATATAATACTTGGTACAAAAGTCCAATATCATATCCAGTATAGAAATCAAGAGTTAACTTTGAATATAAATTATAATCTTTTCCATCAAATTTATCTATATTTACCTTTTTTGTACTGTTTGACAAGTTAATTATATTATTATTTTTGAAATTCTCATATATACTTTTTGATGTTTTACCAAAATCATTATTTGATAAAGATTTAATCATTTTATCTAAAAAGTTATTAATATAAACGTCAGTGTTCTCCATAGTATTAATAATTTCTGTTATATTATCAGTTGATAATGTTGTATTAATGATATTTTCTAATTCCATTAAAATATCTTTTTTTGTATAAATCTTTGAATCATATATGTCTTCATCAAAAGATGAAGATATTAAATTATTTTTATATCTTATTAACTGATTACTATTTATTTTATCTATAATATGTAAATAATCATCATCTAATTTAATATAATTAATTCTTGAAACTTTATTAATATCTATTGGAAAGTTATGAAGAATTATATTTCCTTTTTTAGTAGAAGCATTGTCTGTAAATATTATCATTGGAGTTTGAGTAAAATAGTCCATTAAATCACTTACTCTATTTGTAGCAGAATTTAGATAAAATGAAGTATAGTCAAGTAAATTAGGTAAATTATTATTAATATATATCTTAATTTTAATTTTAATATCAATATTTCTTTTATCTAACGGTGGGGAATAATTTCCTAATATTTTAAATTTTACGTAATCTTCAATAACTACAGGATATTGTAATGGATATGTAACTATAGATTTGTTAAATGTTTCATCAGTTTCTATATAATTATTTTCTCCTGTTAATTCATAAACAGCAAATGAATTATTAGTAGAAATATATTTTTTATAATTAATTCTGTTTTTACTAATTTGAAATTGTACATAATCAAACTCTCCAATTGTGACAATTTGGACAATGAAATCATCTATGTAATATAAATTATTATTTTTAATTAGTTCAATTCTAGTAATAAAATCAGTATCAAATACAGATTTAAAATCAGGTAATTCATAACCAGGTGTATTATAACTAGTTGATTTTGTATTAATTTTTAAGTACAAGTTATTTTCATTGAAATTTGAATCCGAAATCTGTGTTGATTTAGGAGGTAATAACATTTTTTTAACATATTTTTTAGATCCCTTATAATTGTCAGAATAAGTTACGCCTATAAAATAAGAAAATTTCTCAAAATCAAAAGAAATTTGATTTATGTCCAACATTTCTTTGATATCTACATCTGTAGATATAGATGAATTATCTAATGTGTACAAGTTTATAGTTTTTGATAATTTTAAATCACCATTAATAACATAATCTGATTCAGCTGAATTTATAATCTTAAATGATGGATCATTATTAGTAATTAGTTTGTATTTGAATGCATTCCTAGTTAAATCAAAGTTAGATTCTGAATTGTCATTAATAGGAATTACTCCAACATCTAAACTACTATTAGTTAATGATTTAATTACACTCCATTGAAAATTACTAGGATATTTTATATCGACACTAGAATCAAACTGAACAATAAAATTCTTATAATACAACGCTGAACTTAAATCTGATAATAAATAAGTAGTACTATTTAATTCACTATTATCCAAAATCATTGAACTGTTATCAATAAAATTAAATTTTGTTTGATACATTTGATTATTAATAGAAACAACACCTGATGTATCGATTGTTTGTTGAATAATTGTTGGATCAAAATGAACTATAAATTGATTATTATCTGAAACATCTACATTATTTATAGATATTGATGATGCATCTAAAGTAAAATTATCTTCAGATAAAATTTTTGTTTGTTTTTCTAAATAATATGAACCTTTAGTAAAATTTAATAATTCATGTGAAGGACCTAAATTATTTATAACAAAAACAATTGGCGATTCTGTATTAGCAAGAGTAATTGGATATCTTTTTAATCCATATACTATACTAAATGTGTCTGAATCTCCAAATGAGATATTACCTGAATTATCTTGTAATGCTAAAGACAAAACATCATTATATAATTTTGTTGTTGTCTCTATATTATTGTAAATAGTAATATCATTTAAATTTACATCATAATTAGATATTCCTGATCCAAATAAATCTAGGTTAAATTGCGAATCTTCTTCAAGTACAAAACTATATCTTGAGGAATTATTAATAATTACCGATGATATAAATTTAATTGGTGAATTAAATGCCGAAGAGATAATCTTGAATGAGAAGTTATATAGATTTGGATCAATATATACTGATGAATAAAACGATTTATCAATATTAAATTCAATATCATTTTTTTCTACAGATAAAGTATTATAATTAAAAAAATATTTATTTATTGGCATCTGTAAATTAACTTCTATTTGAAAAGGGCCAACAATATTAATATTTAATAAAAAACATAAATTACCATTATAAATAAAATTTTTGACAATATCATAATAAAAGTTATTGTAGTATACTTTCATTTCAAAAAATTCATTTGGAAATAAATAATCATTATTTATTAATTCAATATAATATTTACCATCAATTAAAATTTCTTGAAAATCATCTTGTTGAATATCTATTGTAAAATTACTTTTAATATTAGATAATGTTAATAAATTAGGTTCTGTAATTGCTACTTGGTCAAGTTTAGATATAATCATCATTTCATTGGAAGAATGAGATTTACTTCCTGTCATCGCAATAAATGAATTATTATAAAAAATCTGATATATATAATTTTTAATTTCTTCTAAAGTTACTGATTGATTAGGAACATAAGTATAATAAAAATTTATTAGTTCTGTAGAATCAGATATTGTTGAAAAAGAAGGCTTTAATGATTTTGAAATTATTCTTTTATATCTTATAAACATCATATTAGAAATTTTATTTCTACACCAATAGAGAAACTGTATATTTTTTTTATTAATATTTGGTAAATCTTCAAATAATCCTAGTTTATCAAATTCTTTTATAACAACGTAAATAAAATGAACATATATTAGGGAAAAATCTAAATCACTTCCATAATTAGTAAATATTTCAGATAATGTTAATGTTGAATAATTATTATTGTTATCGTAAACATTTTTAAAATACCCAATTTGTCCTGATTGTTCTAAATAATCATTCCAATTAATAGTTTCAAAACTTGTATAATTTTTCCATCTAAATGCTATAGTATAAATTATTGTAAATATATTTTTAATATTAAAATCATTATTTGAATTTTTAATTGATAATGTATTCCATAAATTTTCAATGTTTGTTAAATTTTTATTTTTTTCTTCATTAAAAAATTTCATTTGATTTATACTTATTTCATCTTTAGTTTTGTTATTAAATGATTCTTGAACATATTTATTAAAATAACTATTCCAAGTAAAATCTGAATAAACGCCTTCTCCTAGTCCTCTTATAGAATTTTCATTTTCAGTAGATATTATATATTTGTGATAAAATGAAAAGTAATTTGTATACGAGCTATCGTATCTTAATTTTAGTAAAAAATATAAAAAACTACCTGGAAATATTACCGACTGATAAAGTATATTTTGATCTATACTAGATGATAAATCTGTCTTAGTAATATCATTTTCATTTATATATGAAATTGCTCTATCAATATCTAAATCATCATTCAAATATATGTTATCTAATTTAAAATTATTATTTTTAATAATTGTGTATTTATAAACATCATTAATCAATTTATTATTAGAGTTAAAGAAATTATGTTGATAAAATTTATAATTGTTGTTTATATTGTTGTAATAATGGTAATCATATAATAATTTATTTTGTATTTTATCTGAAAGCCATCTATAAAAATTCTTTAGATCCATCAGATTTACATTTAATTTATCTTTCTTTGATTCATTAAAAAATATATTGAACCATAATGATTCTCTATTTGTAAGATATTTTATAATTGGATTATGATCATCAGTTTTCTTTGAATAGTTTAAAACTTGAGATGTGTGATCATAGAATTTAGAATAGTCATCATTTGATAAATCTATTAAAAAGTTACCTAATAATTCTGTATTAGTAATTTCTGAATTTTGAGAATCATTTGCAGAGATCACATTCATTAAATATTCTGGAAATACTAAAAATTTGTCATTAGAAATATTAAAAATAAATGATTTTGAATTTAGAATATTAAGATAAATTTTATCAGATTCATCTCTTTTAAAAATATAATTTGTAGTCTTATATTTTTTTGCTATTTGTGAATAAGGAATATCAACCTTAAAATAAAAAGATTTTAATAAATCAGAATTCTTATCAAGATTAAATTGTATACTACTATCAAATTTTTTTTTTCCATAATTTTTTGAATTTTGGTCAATACTAAAATTTGTATGTTTCATATATGTTGTTTCAAAATGAAATAGGTCAGGATTATTTATTAGTGCATTATCTTCTTTTCCTACCGTTGCTAATTGGAGTAGACCTCCTGTCATTTTATAATATAATGAATCTTAGAAATTATTCTTTAAAAAATGATCCATTTTATTGTAGAAATATTGATACGTCTAAAAATAAAAATCTATAACTATATAATGTATTATTTAGATGTGATTAGCTTAGAAGGGTGTCCTTATTCAAGTTCAGCAGAAGAGTTATTAAAATTTAAAAAAGTTAATTTTAAATTAACTAAAGTAAAATATAATGAAAGAGAAATGTATAAATCAGATGAGATAAGTACTTTTCCACAAATTTATCTAAAAAAGAAAGAAAGTTCTGGAAAATTACTAATTGGTGGATATGATGAATTAAAAGAAATTTATAATAAAATTGTAACTAGTAAAACAATTGATTCAATGGTAAATAGTTTGGGTAAATTATTTGGTAGTAATTTTAATAAAAAAATAATCCTAAGATTAGTCGAATTATTGAGCAATAACACTTAAAAAAATAGATTAAAAACTCTTTAAAGATTAGAAACTACGTTTTCACATGCAATTCCAGTTTATTATTTTTATATAATCCAACTTCTTTAAAATTTTTTGAGTCGTATAATATTTCACTAGAATCATCTTTCCAATATTCTAATTTATTTATAATAATTTTACTTAGAATCTTTTCATTATTTATATTTTCAACAATTGTTTCATTTTGTAGTTTACTTTCTGATAGATTATTTGAATCTTTATTTGATTTCTTCCTGTGTTTATTAGTGATATATTTATCGAATTCTACATCGAAATCTAAGTTATGATCATTGCAAATTTGTTTTAGTAATTTAGACTTTTCACTAACAATTTTTTTCTTAATTTTTGAATTATGATCTTTTAATGATTTTTTTAATTCATCGTTTAAATCATCAATTAATTTGTACGATTCTTTGAGGTACTGCGAGGACATCTATTATAATTTTCTTTACTTTCATTATAATTGTTTTTCAAATTTTTTATTTTTTTATCAATTCTTTCAAAATAATTATTTGTTTTGTTTTGTATAGTCTCATTAAGTTTATTGTTTTTATTATTTGAACATTTTTTGTTGATACTTCTAGACGATTGGTTCCAAAATTTATTTAATTTCATCATATCAGTATTAGTATCTAAAAACAACATTTTTTTATAATATTAGATTAACCAAATAATAATTAATACATTAATCAATTTTTATATACAACGAATCAATCTATAATGCCATGATATTATCTAAATATGTTTATATGGATAATAATATAGTAATTATAGGTGCAGGAATATCAGGGTTAACTGTTGCTCATTATCTTGTAAGAAGAGGGTACAATGTATCTATTTATGAAAAATCAAATGTTGTAGGCGGTATGGCAAGAAGTGTCAGAGATAAAAATAATGTACCAACTGAACATTCATGGAGAGGTTACGGACCTCATTATCATAATTTTTTTAGATTAGCAAAAGAAATTCCTTTGTCTAATAATAAAAATAAATCTGATTTTCAATCTGATTTTCAATCAATATGTTGCTCTGCAACATCAATAGAACAGTTTGATTCTTCATTACCAGAATATACAATAGATGAAGTTGAAAAACATACAACTGAGTCAGATTTATGGACATATTATAAAGGATATGTATATAACTTTACACATTTTATTAAAAATCATCCTGGGGGTAAAGTAATATTACAATGTGGAGGAAAAGATTTAGAAAAAGTGTGGGATGATCTTGGTTTCGGGTGGCATCAAGGCCATACTAGTGTAAATACTATATTACAAAAATATAAAATAGGAAAATTAGTTGAAAATATGGAAAATTCTGATAGTAAAACTGTTTTTGATAATTTATCTAAATCAACATTGATATTTAAATTATTAAAAGACACTAGATCATTAAATAAAGATTTTGTAAAATTATCAAATAAAGATTATATTTTTCTTTTTATATTGTTTTCAAGAGTAGTCTTTTCTGATAAGAGGAGAGAAAAATATTATAAAATGAGACTTGATCCAATATTAAAAAAAAGTTTGTCATATGGTGGATATTTATATATAACTGAATTTCTTAGTGGTCCAGGTTATGGTTTTGATAAAAATACAATGTCTCTTGGTCATTTTGGATTATTTGCATATTTTTCTTTAAGAGAAAAGGAAATAGGATGGAAAGTTATGAATAAACCAACAAGTGAAGCATGGTTTGACCCTTGGGTAGAGAATTTAAAAAACAAAGGAGTTAAATTTTATTTTAATTCAGAATTAAAAGATATAATGTTTAAAAATAATAAATGCATAGGAGTTAAAATTAATAATGAAATTGTAAAATCAAATGCATATTGTATATCTATAAATCCATTTAACTTGGAAAAAATATTAGAAAATAAAAAAGAGTCAAGAATTGAAAAAGTTAAATTGAATAATTTGTATTCTTTACAAAATGATTTGAGTAGATCCAATATAGTAAATAATCAAATAAGTTTTAGGTTAGGTCTATCTGAGAAATTTAATTTTGGAAGAAAAGATTTTGGATTTGTATTGATTGATAGCAGATACAATATAACATTTTATAACCAAGCTGATTGGTGGGAGAATGATGTTGATTTGGGTATGAATAATCAAATAAAAACACTTATATCTGGAACTTTAATTTTAACTTATAAAAACGGATCTATATATAATAAACCTGCAACTTCATTAACTAAAGAAAAACTATTAGAGGAGATTATTCAACAATTCAAAAGTTCAATTCAATTTAATAATTTATTATTAGAGAATAATCAAATGAATGATCATTTAGAATTTTATGATAAGATTATCTATAAAGAAATTTTTGAAGAATGGGTCGAAACACCACAGGATGATGGTTCAACAAGATTAGTTAGTAAAAATTTAAAATGGGTAAATAATATTATTAATGAAGAATATAGACTAAAAAATTATTATAAGAATTTATCTGATAATTTATTTTTTAGTGGAAGTCATGTTAAGACAAGTATTAATATATGGAGTATGGAAGGTGCAGTTGAAAGTGGTATGACAACTGCAAATTATATTCTTAAATATTTAGGAAATAACAATTTGGTAAATATTCATAATCATATTGTAGAAAAAAAATACACTATACTAATTGTATTAGATAATTTATTAAATTCATTCGGGTTACCAAGTATTATAGATGTCTTACTATTTGCAATATGTTATTTAATTATTAGAACAATTATACATAGCATTGAAAAAAAATAAAATTATAATGAAACTATTTTAAAAGAAAAGTTTGGTTTGATTATAATGTTCTTAGTTGATAAATATCAGAAAGATTGTAATTATATAACTTGTCATCAAGATTTAATAGAAAAGCTTTTAGATACTTTTGATTCTCATCAGGATCTATATAGAAAAGTTATTACGGTACTAAAAGAAGAAAAAAATAAAAAAAAATCACAAAAAAAAATAAAAGATACCAATATAAACGAATTAATTACTGAATTAGAAACTCAAAATTGGAGGTATTCAAATTTACAACATTTAGTTGTGTATGGTCCAAAAGGGTGTGGTAAGGAATATATTGTAGAAAATTTTTTAAAAAAAATTTATGGTAATATTGAAACAAATGATATTGAATATACTATAACTGGATATAGTAATACTAAAGAAAAAGTTATGATAAAACAAAGTAAATATCATATTTTAATTGAACCTAATAATAATGGATTTGATAAATATTTAATTCAAGAAATTATACAAGAGTATGCAAAAGCAGAAAATTTAACTATATTTAAATACAAAAAATTATTCAAGATTGTAGTTATTAATAAAATAGATAATTTATCATATTCTGCACAAGCTTCATTAAGAAGAACGATGGAAAAATATGCAGATATATGTAAATTTATTTTTATTTGTGATCAATTATCTAAAGTAATTGAGCCTTTAAGAAGCAGATGTCTCCTAATTAGAGTTCCATTACCAACAAAAGATCAAATTGTAGAATCATTATTACAGATATCTGTAAGAGAAAATATAAATATATCAATTGATGAATATAATAAAATATTAGATAATTGTGATCATCAAGTAAATAATGCTATTTGGATGTTAGAATCAAAAAGATTAGGAATTAAGAACGAGAATTCATGGACAGATGTTATAGATCAAATGGTAAATTTATTTTTTGAAATTGGAGTATTAAATAATGATAATTTAACAAATTTTTTGAAAAAAATAAGAGAATACTTTTATATTTTGTTTATAACAAATCTTGATATTAAGAAAATTTTGAATAGTTTTATGACAGAGTTTGTAAAGAAAGTTGATAATTTAGATCTTAAATTTGAGGTAATAAATATTGTATCTGAATATGAAGTTAGAATATGTGAAGGAACGAGATATATAGTTCATATAGAAGCAATGATGATTAAATTATTAAGATTATTATATAGTAATAAGGTTATTGGTTTATAAATTTATTTTAAAAATCTTATTTTTATCTACGACTTTGTATATGAACAAAAATTTTAATTTAAATTCAAAAATAAATTCTCTTTATAATAAAATTTACGACAATGTAGTATTGGACAATGTAGTATTGGACAATGTAGTATTGGATAGTAATTTAACAGGAGGTGGTGTTAATAATATTGACAATAAAATTATTGATCCAAATTTGAAAATAGATTTAATTAATGAAATATCAAGAGGAAAATTTAAATATATTAAGAATGGTAAAAATTCTTTTGTTATTAAAAGATATTCTGATAATTTACCAGTGAACATGATTATTAGCAAAGATTCTAAATCTTCAAATGTTGATTCTACTATATCAAATCATTTATCAGAATTAGTAATGGGATCTAAAACAAAACACATATTATTACCAATTTTAAATTTGGATTTAAAACACAAAGATTTAAAGACCGTGTTTAAAAATAATAATGATCTAATGAAAAGAATTGATCATAATGGTAAATCCGATGTATATAATATCTCATTAAAAGAGAATTTTTTCAAAGGTGGGTATTTAAAAGATATCGTAAATAAACAAATTTCTAATTTTGATAGTAATAATTTTCAGAATTTTAACAGAAATTTATTCTTTCAGCTAATTCACACATTAGGTGTAATAAAAGAAAGATATCCTAACTTTAGTCATAATAATCTTGGTTTAAAAAGTATATTTATTTACAACAAGAAAAATTCGAACAATAAGTATAATTTAGGAAATAATAATTATAAATTAAAAAATATTAATTTTGATATCAAGTTATCTAATTTTAAGAATTCAAAAATAGATTCAAGTAAAAATGTAACTAATGACTTGGATAAATTTATTGATGATTATCTAGATAATTTTTATAAAACTTCATCTGAAGGAAAATTAGATAAAAATAGTAAAATATTCTTTTCTAATTTAAAATCAAAAATTAATTCTTATAAAAAAAATTCAAGAGATATCGATATGAATGAATTATTAAATGATGAATTTTTTAGTGAATTTATTTCTAATAAAAAAAGCAAAGATATTAAAAGTAAAGTTAATGGTTCAAAATCTTCAATGTCATCTAATTCAAAAGCTATTAAAACTACATTAGATAAAAGCTCAAAAAAAATGTTTGGAGCTGGTTATTTAGAAGAACTAGGTAAATATGGTTATGATCTCAATGATATTGACAATCAAACAGGTGGAGGTGGAGGTGATAATGAACAGACTGGAGGTTTTGAAAGAAATCAAGTACCTTTTAAAAGAGAAAAAAATACACCTTTTTTAACAAATGAAGAAAGAGAAACATTTGGTAGAAGAAAAGCGGATAATCCACCTCCTCCAGAACCTCCAATATTAGCAGAACAAAAAGTATATGATACCTCCAAAATGAAATCTCAGACTGTTCTTCCACAAGTTTATCCTCCTGCTCATATTCCTGTACCAAATCCATATATGCCTAACGTTAACCCTTATCAACAATATGCTTATGGTTATGAACCAAATCAGATTCCTGTTCAAAAGTATTATAATATAAGTATGTCAAGTCCTGTAGGTAATCATTCAACTCTTAACAGAATATATGAAGATATGTTACCTGTAAATCCAAATCCATTTACTATGACTACTATTTATGAAAGAAAACAGTTATTAAATTATTTTAGAAATATGTTATTAGAATATGGAGATGGTGAAGAATTTAGTATATCACCAGGTCCTAAAAAATCATTATTATCATATATTAGATTAATTGAATTAAATCCATATACCGAACAAAAAAATCCATATCATGGATTGGCTACTGATTTCATGTTATATAATGCTGCATATCCAATTAAATATGAACAAGATAAAAATCATTTAGCAATTGTAAAGAATCCTATTGGATTAAATATTAGACTTTACAAATTGTCTAAAGGAGCTGATAAAGCATTACAATTAAATAATAATATAGGATTGGATGATTTTGAAGCATTAAGAGAAATTAAATATTATGAGTATATAAGAGAAAACGTTATAAAAACTAAAACATCTCCTAACTTTATTTCACTATATTTATATACAAAAGATAGTACTTCAAGATTAAATTATGATGAGATTAACTTGTTAAAATATCAGACATTGCCTAAAAATGATCTGAAGAAAAATCATACTAATAATAATTTGGTTAATAATCTTCATGTTTTAAATATAAATCAATCATCAGTAATTCCTAATACTCAATGGCCACGAATGAAAAATTATAATGTAAATGGTGTAGCATTGATTGAACAAGTTGATCTAAATAAAGACCAAGGAATGAGTTTAATTGGTGTTACAGAAGCTCCAAATAATAATATTATAAAATGGGCTTCCCCGTTATATCAATCATTTGGTGCAATTCAACAAGAAGTAGAAACAGGTTACCATAATGTAGAAGTGTGGAGATCTATTATTTTTCAATTAGTATACACTTGTGCTGTTTTAGAAGAAGCAGGAATTTGTTTTGAAAATTTAAGTTTATTAAATAATTTTTACATAAAAGATCTATATGCAGATCCAGGAAAAAGGAATCATTGGATTTACAAGGTTAATAATCATGAGTTTTATGTTCCAAACTATGGATATTTATTAGTTTTTGATAGTAATTTTGCTGATATTTTTAGTTCTTCGGAAGAAAATCTTAGAAATTTAAATAGTGGAAGTGGAAGAAGATTTAAGATTCATAGTGATAAATTGTATACTAAGAATAGTCCTGGAATTAGTAGTATGGGTTTATTAAAATCTATTAATCAATTTAAATCAATTGTAAATCCTGATATATTTAATAACGAATTAAAAAAGATGGGAGGTCAATCACCAGATAATGAAATTTTAATATTGTTAAAAAAGATGTATGATTATGATATTAATGACCAAAATAATAATGTGAGAAAGATTAGAGATTATTTAAAGCATTTCTTTCCTGAATTCCTTCATAATAGAGTTGGTTCTTTATTAACAAAAGACGAAAAAGAGGCATTGTCTCAATTTCCTGATAATAATTTTAGCGAAGGAGAATTAGTAGTTTACCAAGAAAGATATGGTGAATTCAAGTGGGCTATATTTGTAGATGATGAAATTACTTCTATTGGAAATTTAAACAAAAAGAAAATTAGAATAGATCATTCAAGTAATCCAATTAGTGTTTTTGCAAGTTCTTTATATAAATTTCCTGAAAAAGAATCCATCCAACAAGATATTAAAAATGGTATAAAATTAGATACAGAGTTTAGTCTTGAGACTTATAATTTAGATAATCTTATTAAATAGATAGGTTAGTCAAATTTATATACCAATAAATTAAAATTTTGAAAGATTTTAAATAAAATCTTTCAAAAATTAATTTCTAATCCATATTATAATTAAAATGGATAAATTTAATCCTAGAGAATTTCCTGTAAACTATTTTAGCGACTATGGTAAAAATCCAATTGATCCAAAAGAAAATACAAAAAGCTTTATTAAGAATGTGATAGGTCAAAACGAAACCGATATGTCTAAAGTTGCTTTGTTATTTTTTTCCGATGAAAACTTGGAGTTAATTAATAAAGAATTAGTTATTAGAGTATTTGAGTATACTAATAATAAAGTTAAAATACCTTTTCAATCTAAAAATGATATGCTTTTAGTGATGAGGTATATTTATGTAACTTATGCTAAAAATTTAGAAAAAGATATAGAAAAACAAGTTTATAAGCTAAATTGCCGTGTTGTAACTGAGCTATTTCCTAAACTAGTAAGTGAAATAAGATCTTATATGTTATATCTAGAAGAAATTGAGCGAAACGAAAAACAAGATAGACAGATAAATGATTTACCTATTAGTACAAAACTAACAAGAGGAACTAGAGAATTACCTGCAATGTCTGATGTATTCATGAAGTAAATCAATAAAATTGATTTCATCCTGTTTCAGGACTAATATTAATTAACAATCAAAATTAATGATTCATTGTTAGTTATTTATCGTAGTAATAAAAACATATTTATGTTTGTAATTCACCTTCGAAGGCGTTAGTAGTGTTTTGGTATACGAAGATGCAACCTCTGGTTTGTGCCATTTCAGTGAATGATTCTCCAACTGGACCTAATCCTGGAGTACCGTGGATTTGGGAAACAGGCATGTTATGTACACTGTGTGCAGTTGGTACGTAATCTACTACACCGTATGGATGGTAGTGGAAGCAAGATTGAGAATTGTGACCTTGAGCTGGGTTAGCTGGTACTCTAATAAGAGTAGATGAACCTACAACAATATGTTGGTTAGTGGCATCCTTAACATTAGAGTTAACTTCTTGTACAACAACAGATCTTAAAGTATATTTATCATCTCTGATAGGAATATCTTCATCGAATGATACAACTCTGTTATTTAGTCTTTCGAAACCAGATAAAGTGGTTGGGAAAGTATGGAAGTTAAGTGGTTTGATACCTGGGATTCTCATAACATTAGCTCTTCTGTCAACGTAAAATACAAGGATACCTCTGGAGAAAATGATATCAGTCATCTTTGGTTGCAACATACCACCTTCTAAGAAGTATTGAGTTTGTTGTAAAGCTTCCTTAAGATTGATAGCTGGGATGTTATCATTTCTGAATGGAGCTGGTAATCTGAAGTTAATCATTTGAAGAGACATTACCTTTGGTACATTAGTAGTGTTGTAAGGATTTTGTGCCAATGGCATCATAGCTTGGTAAGTAGCTACAACAGTTGGTCTGAAAGAGAATGCAGCAAGTAATCTCTTCATGACGGTACCGTCGTATCTTCCGTAAACAAGATCTGGGTTATCATGTTTGTTTAATTTACACATATCAACAGCGGTGATGAATTCTCTGAATGAGGTGTTATAGTATTGACCGTTTCTTAGTTGTAAGACAGAGTTCCATAATTGATGTTGGACATTAGATCTGTGTTTTAAATCAGCAATTGGAGATTTAGTTGAGCATACAACATCATTAGGATCCATAGTTAAGTGATAGAAAAGTTCGTAATCAGGTCTGCTAATTAATGGTTCATCATTGTATCTAGATTTTACAATACCAGCAATGTTGGAGTGTAAAAAGGTTTGATCAAGGTATTCGATCTTTGGTAAGAAAAGAGCAGCAAGTACTGGATGAACGTGTTCTCCAGGTCTCATGCCAAGTTCTCTTTTGTATTCACCAGTTAAGGCTTCATAATCACAATCTTGGTATTGAATAGATTGTAATAAAACTTGTGCGTGTAAAGCTTTGTTAGAAGCATGTTCCTTTAATAATTGTTCCATGTGTGCGGTATCTTCTGGTCTTACGTTCATCTTTGATGCAGATAAGCCGGTTGGCATAGCACCTAAGGTTTTCATAAGAGTAGTAGATGGCATAAGGACATCTGGGCTACCAGTTCCGTGTAATTCTTGTTCGTAAATTCTTTTGAATTCAGCAAATTCGATATCACTTAATCCAGCTTTCTTTTTGTAAGCGTGAGCTTTTTCTAATAAAACGCTGAATGGGTAGTTAGAGTTACCATGCTTTTCTCTAATATAATGAGCAAATTTTTTAGCTCTTCTAACCATCTTATGGTAAGTTTCTAAATAAGCTGTTTGAATTTTATCAACTAATTCTTGGTTGTCATACTTATTTCTAAGTTTAAGAAATTCTGTAGTATCGAAAACACCCTTGTTCTTTTTAAGAAGACGAGCTACTTCGTTATCTACAACGTTATTGCCACTTGGTTTATTTCTAGAATAAGAATCCATTTGTATATAATTAGAAATAGAAAATAAAATTTACGTAAAAAAAAATTTTTAAAATATTTTTAAATTATTTTCTGACCTTTATGGTTAAAAATGTCATATTCTAAAGCGGTAAAAAATATATCTTTTATTATGAATAACCTTTAGGTTAATAATGACATGTTCTAAAGCGGTAAAAAGATATATTTTATTATGAATAACCTTTGGGTTAACAAATATAAACCTAATAATTTAGATGAAATATTTGGTAATAAAAATCAAATTAAAAGAATAAAAGAATGGTTGAGTAATACCAATAATTCAAAGTCAATGTCATTAATTATATCTGGAAATCATGGAATAGGTAAAACAATATCAATGAAATATGTATTAGAAAGTTGCGACTATAATGTAAAGATGATTTTGCCTGATGAGATTAAGCATTATAGAAATAATGAAGATTTTAAAGATTTTTATAATTACGAAAACTCAATCAAAAATAAGATGAAATTTTCTAATAAAAAATTTTCGAATAAGTTAGCAATGATATTTGATGAAACAGAATCAATTACGTTAACTAGTGAGAAAAAATTTATAACAGAAATTTTTAAAATAAATAATAAAAAAAAAATGTTTCCTTTAATATTTATTTGTAATAATCAACACAGTAAGTTACTAAATGATTTAAAAAAAAATTGTGAAGAAATTAAATTTTTACCACCATCAAATATTGAGATAAAATCATTAATAAGTTTAATTTCTAACAACGAAGGAATAATTTTTAAAAATGATATTGTTATAGATAAGTTAATAGATTTTTCACAAAAAGATATCAGAAAGCTAATTAATTTATTACAAGAACTAAATTTTCATTATAATAAAATTGAAATTGATCTTGAAAAGTTTGAAAAGTTTATTCAATTATCAAAAGAAAAACATAATGAATTAGGTTTATTTGAGACAACATTAGAATTAATAAATAAAAATATGACTTATGATGAGATAAATCAATTATATGAAAATGATAAAGTACTTTTACCATTAATGATTCATGAAAATTTTCCAAAAAGAGTTTTATCAAAATCAACATTAGAAAGTGATAAATTAATAGATAGAATATATGAAATAAGTAATAGTATTTCAATCGGAGATATAGTAGAAACTAGTATATATACAGATCAAAATTGGTTCTTACAAAAAATTCATTGTTTTTTCTCATGTGTGTATACAAATTATTGGATTAATAATTGTGAAAGCAATGATGTAAAACTATTAGATATAAAATTTAGTTCTGATTTGAATAAAACATCTTTAAAAAATATAAATAAGAAAAATATTTGTAACTTGACCAAGTTTCTTCCTAATAAATCATTGCAAGATATTTTACATTTAAATAGAATATCAAATTATTTAATGGCAAACGGTGAAGAAGAATTACTTGTTAATATATTAAAGTCATATAATCAAAGTTTTAATATAAAAGAGTTGGAATTGTGTTTAAAAATTGACAAAACATCAGATTTCATTAAATTAAATTCTAAAGAAAAGAAAAATATAAATAAAATTATTGGTGAATCAATTGATATAACAAGTTGATAAACATATTGATGTTGCAGAGCAACATATTGATTGAAAATCAGATTGAAAATCAGATTGAAAATCAAAAGCAGAGCTTTATACTTCTTGCTATTTTGCAAAATGGCAAGATATTGTAATTTGCAAAGCAAAAAACACACATTTACTATGTAAAATGATTGTAAACAAACACTAATAACATTAAATTGCTACGCAAAACAAAAGTCTGAATCTAATGTGAAACAAGGTACTAAGAAAACTTTGTTTTCTGAATCTAATGTGAAACAAGGTACTAAGAAAACTTCGTTATCTAATGTGACACATACTACTAAGGAAACTTCGTTTCCTGATTCTGAATCAGATTCTATTTATCATATATTTTTTTGATAGAATTTTTTATCATTATGTTCTTTTAATATAATTATAGCTTTAGTTTGTTCATTTAAGGTTGGTTCTATAAAATAATATCCTTTATCAAGATACATCAACAGTTTAATAAACTTAAATTGTTGATTTAAATCCATTGTAAATTTGTCTGAATTAAGAACTTGGTAATAGAATAGATGATCCGGTTCATTTGAGTTATCAAATTTATTACTAAATGCTCTTATTTTATTTATTTGTTCCATAAATCTTTTATCGACTCCTTGAAAACTGTTAGCCCAATGAAATATATCATTATGATCAATAATTCCATAATAATTAAATTTACTACTAAACTTAAATTTTTCATCTTTATTAAATTCAAGAACATCATAGTGATCTTTTGATATTACTGTATTATAATTTAAATCAAAATTAATTAGTTTGTTTATTTCATTTTTCTTTTTTATAAAATTATCATTAATTTTTTTTATAAGATCATCCTTCTTTGGCATATATATATTTTCAGTAGATAAAAATTTTTAACTTTATAAAGATTTTCTAAAGTTAAAAATATTAATATAAGAACTTTAAATATGGTATACCATTATAAATTCTTCTAATGAAATAAATTTAATGTTATTTTTAGTTTATAAAAAATTTTATCTACTGAAATATATATATGGAAATGAAAACTTCTGATAAAGATACTATTCTTGTTTTCGGTGTTATACTTGCATTTTTATTTTTTACTTATATTATGCCTTCACTTGAAAAACAATTTAATAAAGAAAAAACTTCCTTGAAAGAAGGTATGGAAGTAATTGGAAATGATAATAAGATTGATAAATTCGATTTAAAACAATGTTCTAAAAACTGTTGTCTTCATACTCAATGGTCAGTACCTCATCTTAAAAATAAACCACCAAAAGGTTATATAGGTTCAAATTTAATGTGTGCTAATGGTTCTGGTGGAGGGTGTCTATGTGTTACTTCAAAAGAAATGAAAAATTTAGAAGAAAGAGGTGGAAATAAAAGAGAATGTAATTAATTCATAATAGATAACGTAGTTATATTATCAATTTGTATTTAGTAAAATTAATTTTTTAGAAGATAAAAATATTTTATCTACTAAAATATATATAAATGAATATATTAGTAACTGTAAAAAACGAATATATGATTAGAATAAAAAATCTATTAACAAAATTAATTTTTGATGGATTAAATTCTATATATTCAAAAACTAGAGAAGCTGCAACAGACGACGATGTTTTAAAAGTTTTTCAATCGTTACTAAAGAGAGTACCTAAATGGACTGATGAAATTTTAAATAATGAAGTTATCAGAATTAGAGGTATATTAGATTTAGATAATAAATTTGATTTATTGAATGATTTAATAAAGGCATCAATTAAATCTTCTTATAATATTATGATTTTTGGATCTGATATAAATTTCGATATAATTAATTTATTAAATGAATTTAATTTTAAAGATTTTATTAGAAATGTATATATTGAGTCATCTAGAGAAATTTATAATAATCCATTTTTATTTTATCATAATTCATCTCCAGTAGATATCAAAAGAAATCAACGTGAAGTTTTAGTTATTATAGGAACATCTATTGAAGAATCTATAAGAAAGTTATTACCAATAAAAATTATATTAGATGCATATTTAAATAACAATAGTAAAATTTTTAAAGTAGTTTATCCTAATGATATTTTAGACCATAATGCGGATGATAATGTAATTGATAGTTTTGTTAAGAATGATTTAGAAAATGATCCTTTTAAAGTTGTTATAGAGAAATTACCATCTAATGACAAATTTCAAGTTGATTCTCCAAGACCAATTCAAGAAATAAAAGAACAAATACCAATTCAAGAAATAAAAGAACAAATACCACTTGATAATCTTAATAATTTATATAATAGAAATTTAGCCCCCTTACCTACAATGATGGGAGGAAATGCATCTTCTGTAAAAATACTTAATTCAGATGTTAATTTAAATAATTCATCTGAAAATTCTGTTCAAAATAAAATTATGGATATTATAAATGATAAAAGTTTGAATCTAAATATTCAAACAAATATAAGTGAATTTGAAAACACCAATAGTAATAGTAATAGTAATAGTAATAGTAATAGTAATAGTAATAGTAATAGTAATAGTAATAGTAATAGTAATAGTA
>Ga0066609_10000299_pt1 | contig 33909 bp, 29 predicted proteins | sample SaaInlV_DNA_150m_FD_60378 | JGI IMG/M metagenome (GOLD analysis project Ga0066609, IMG submission 60378) | Marine microbial communities from expanding oxygen minimum zones in the Saanich Inlet - SI075_LV_DNA_150m | ecosystem: Environmental > Aquatic > Marine > Unclassified | place: British...
AGAATCTGTTCTCTTGTCGCAGGGATGATTTCGTCCGGGGCTGACTCAAGCGATGTAGCAAGGTGTTGATCTTGTTGCGGAGTGTCGGCTCTGACCCAGGTATTCCGTGGTCTGGTCAAAGGTACCAGGTCTGGTTCAAGTAACACCGGGGCGCCAAGCAGGTGTTCGCTGCCATCAATTAGTCGGGTTACATGAAAACCCTGTCGGGCAACGAGTTGCATGCCAGAGAACAGCCAGTTGTTAATCTGGATGTTGATTGAGGCGCCAGGTTCTAGTGCCTGCCATTGTGCCGTGGGTTCAAGGAATCCGTACCGACCGTCAAGAATCGTTTGTCTAACTCGGTTTTCTGCTGCGACAGGGGACACACCCAGTGAAAAATACAAGCGCCATTGTCGACCGATCAAATCGCTGCTGCGGTTCGTGATCTGAAGGAAGGTGATAACGCTATCACCCTCCTGTTGCTCAATAATCTGTACTGCGAGGTCGCTGGCGTTCAATTTTTGTAGTGTTAAGCCTCGTGGCTATCAGCCTAGTGAAACTGGTCGGCATTCTTGAGCATATGCGCCGGTCCATGTGGATTGTTGATGGCGGCATTCTCGCCGTAGATAGATTCTTTCATGCGTCCATAAACTTTTCTGTTTGCACCAAGGCGAGCCAGTTCAGCGGCGCGAGTAATTGCGTTTTCCAGTAATGATTCCAGGGGGTGTGCCTGTTGTGCAACGCCAGAGGCAACGGCGTCCGGACCCGTCCAGCGTCTTGCTAGTTGCACGGTTTCAAAAAAGGTATTCATGGGAAGTTTGTGCCGAAAAAGCGCAAGCTCTGAATTGGGAATAACCATGCCAATCTCGACTTCGTTTGCACAGGCGAATCCGCGGTCTTCTCTCATAAAGCGGATGTCGTGACAAAGGGCGCACATAAAACCGGCGCCGAATGCATGACCGTTTATAGCGGCGATACTTGGTACGGGGAGGGTAATGATTCTGCCCATCAGGGTCATAAACTCAGCGCCGAATGCGTCTCTGTCTCCTCCCCGATGCTCGCCTTCTGACATTCGCCATTCAAGATCCAGGCCGTTGGAAAAAAACTTTGCTGAAGACGAAGTGGTGACTAAAGAAGCGGCTCCTTCTGATGCCTCGACTTCATCCAGCGCTTTGCTGAACGCCCTGACAAAGGTTGTGTTCCATCTGTTTTCGTTATCATCCATGGTGAGAACGAAAACCTCACCCTCTCTTTGTAGGTCTATCAAGATACTGGTCCCGATTGAATTTTCCCGATCTTATCAGTGTTTGAAGGTTTTGTGTTTCCTGATCAGTATCCGCGTGACTGCCTGTCCTGGGGGAGCTTCATTGCTGGTGTATTTTTTGAACGATAGGCCGAACTAACCCTGGGCCGGGTAAACTAGTCGATTTGTCTGTTCCTTCGTTTATGCTGGTCCTTCCTCCAATCGGATAATCAATTTGAGAGAAGTACCGTTCTGGTATCGGTTTGCCTGGTTTCTCGGGCGGCCGCCTGATCTAAGTCAGCACCAGTGGAAACTGCTTGGTTTGATACCGCTAATTCTTATCGCTTATTGGCGCCGTTCCCTGCCGGAAACTCAGAGGTTTCAGGTAGTAGAGCATGCCCATGAACCGGTCATGAAAAATATCGGCGACCTGTTTAGCCATGTTCCCAGGCGTACAATAGGTCTCTTTGGTGTTGTTTTTGGACTCGCGCTTGCCGGGAGTACTGCCGGTTTTTTTGCGCCCAAGTATTTGCAGGATGTGCATGGCTGGGAACCGTCCAGCGTCGCGATGCTTAACCTCGCTGGCGGTGCGCTGGCGGTCATTGGCAATCCTCTTGCGGGTTGGCTGAGTGACAGGTTTGGGCGTAAACCTATTACCATTTTGTTCACCGGTATGTTCTCGCTCACAGCGCTCGCTTTTTATGCGGTCGGTGGAGTATTCGTGCCACTATTGTGGGTAGGACTGATATTTTTTGTGATGGGCAGTGATGTCACGACAACCAGCTACGGTACTGAACTTTTCCCGACACGATATCGATCAACTGCAACGGGATTCCGGGCGATGGTTTCCACGGCGGCTGGAATACTGGGCCTGACAGCTGTGTCGCTGATGTACACGGTGTTTGAATCGAACTGGACTTCGATCAGCGTGCTTTGTGTCATATCGCTCATTGCGCCAGTGATGGTCTGGCTGTTCTTGCCGGAAACAGCAGGCAGGCGGCTTGAGGAAATTTCACCGGATTGACACCGCGTTTGTTAGCGCCTGACTTCTCATTGTTAACACGGCGGTGATATGCTCCAAACCCTTGGGCACTTGAAATCGAAGATTAAGCATAGCGGCATGATGGAAGGTGGTTTCTGGTAATGGAATGGGGAAGAGCACGTTTGATAGATTCGGTTAGCGAGGAACAATACAGATGAACGCGAATCAGTATCGATTGATGTTCATTCCTTTGCTCGCAACCCTCATTTTGGGAGGGTTTGTGACCACTGTTGGTCTGCTGACAGAGCCGGCGGCGCTCAAGTACGGTGTTGAACTCACCGATATTGCGTCCCAATTTACCTGGTTCACCGGCGGGGTTTTCGTTGGTGGTATTCTTGCATTCTTTGTTTTTGACTACTTTGCTATCAAGCCGGTCATCCTATGGAGTTATGTTGTCTCCGTCGGGTTGATCATCTGGTTACACTTCAGTGCTCAATACTTCTTGCTACCTTTCCTGCTCACCACTATTGGTGCATTGATGGCCATTGTAGGCTGCGGTGGTGTCATGATAATCACCCAGCAGTGGGTCGGCAAACAGCGACAGATGATCCTGGTATCGCAGGACGCGATGTTCAACGGCGGGGGGATTGTCTTTTCAGGTTTAGCGACCTGGTTTGTGATTAACCAGTTCGAATGGACGTCTGTTTACCTGATTGTTGCGGTATTGATTGGCGTAGTGGTTTTGCTTACGGCAACCTCTTCATTTGAACCGGTGCTCGAGCCGGAGGAAGAAGTGGACGTGGTTGGCACGTGGAATGTTGGCATCATTCTGGTTGGCATCACGCTTCTGCTATTTATGATGGCAAAAATTTCAATTTTCGTGTGGGCCCCCCAGTTTATACAGCAGACGTTCGATGTGGGGCCAGAGGTCGGCGGACAGTTTATGACGAATGTCTTTACCGCAGCGTTCATTGGTAGCCTGCTGGGAACCTGGGCCGCTTCAAAGATTGATGTTAAGTATCTTTTATATTGTTTGGTTGTTGTGTCGCTGCTGTCGGTGTTTGCTCTGACGGTCGTTTCATCAACTTCTATCGTGCTGTTACTCGCCTATGGTTACGGCATCTCGGTATCGGCCACTTATAATTCTTATGTTGCCTTTGGCCTGTCCTTCGTTGAGCAACCGTCACACAAAAATGTTGTTTACCTGCAGCTAATGAGTGGGCTGGGCTCTACTTTTGCACCTATTATTAGCAGCTTGATTGTAGACATGACAGATTCAATTGCGAGTGTCATACAATTCTGCTTTGTCACATTGCTTATCGTGATGATTTTGTTGGTCGTCTGTCACGTGCTGCATCACAGGGTTATTGGGCGGCAGCCCGCGACGCTTACCTGATTGCGATCGGGTTAATAATCATTTGTACTGCGCCACGTACTTTTGCTTGTCCAAGTACGAACAGGAATTCATAGGCCTGGTCTCTGACCAGTGGTCCGGTATTCATGGCTTCAAAAATATAGATGCCATTTTCCTTCAGGTAAACCACATGACCCTCGTAAGGCCTTTCCGCTACCTGTGGAGGAATGACGTCTACGCCCCAGGTATCAGCGCCGACAGCCACGACCTTCTTGCTGGCCATATAAGCGGCAACTTCTTCGGATTGTCCAGGTTCAGCTGTTGACCAGGCAACAGGGTCAGATTCAAGCATCGCGTCTGTCCAGCCCGTGTGGAACAAGACAACATCACCTTCCCGGATCGGCGTCTCCTGGCTTTTCTCCACTGCTTTTACATCTTCAACTGAAAAGTACTGACCTGCTTTTAGGTGGTCGACGCCGTAGTGGGCAGCGATATCCAGCACGATGCCCCGGGTCACGATTGGGGGTACATTCTCAATGCCAAGTTTCGTTAAACCTCCGATTGCAGAAAAATCTTTCGCGTTGTTACAGTTGTAGTACACGCCGTTTTCCCCAAGGTGACCGAGGCCGTCAATTTGTGAGCCTATACCTAGCCAACCACTGAAAATATCGTCGTTGTAAGTCGTGTTGTGCAAAGGTCGTGCACCTTCCTGCTGGTTTGGTTGTACTACTGTCAGTGACAAGCTTCGGGGTGCGAAAGCAGGTGTATCGGCGTCAATGGTAAGACCCAGTGAATAGGTTTTCCCTGTCTTGACCAGTTTGGCAGCCGCAAGCACCGACATTTCAGTGATTCTGTTGGCTGCACCAATCTGGTCCTCGGCGCCCCATTCGGAGGTCTTGCAGTGCGAATCAGCCACAGCATAAAGCGGCAGTAGTAGCAGAAGGATTAGTGTTTTCATAACGTTGTCCTTTGGTTAAATTTAGCCTTGTTCAACAAGGCGATAGGCACCGAGCTTAGTTCAGTCACCTGACCCTTTATCTTCGTGCTTCCTGCTTCGTGCATAGAGGTATAGGCATCCGGCAGGACCATAGTGTCCTTACGGGTGTCTTTGGGTGCCTTTGGGTGCCTTTGGGTCAGGCGGCGCTAGAGCGCTGTGCCTCCATCGACCGGCAATATGGCGCCTGTGATCCCGGCACCCATATCCGAGCAGAGAAACAGTGACAGTCCTGCGACTTCGTCCACCGTGTTTAGTCTCTTGATCGCAGCATCCTGCGCGTAATTTTCTTTAAACTGCTGGTAGGTGATGCCTGCTGATTCTGCCGCTGCAGGGCCGGCCTCTTTCATCAGGTCGGTCTCAATAGCCCCTGGGCTGATGGCATTACTCGTAATACCTTTGGCGCCATTTTCCAGCGCGACCGCTTTGGTGAATCCATTTAGGGCATGTTTAAACGTAATATAATGAGCGACGTTTTCTTTGTTGGCCTGTTTTCCTTCGACGGAAGAGATGTTGATGATGCGACCCCAGCGACGAGGTTCCATATCCTGGAGCGCAGCCCTGGTGGCCCAGAAGGCAGAATGTAATATCCACGATGCGGCTTCCTGCCACGCTTCGTCACTGAGTTCGGAAACTGGTGCAAAACCGCCGGATCCGCCCGCATTGTTAACAAGAATATCGATCTTCCCGAATTGTTCGATCGTTTTCCCGATGAACATCGCTACGTCTTTTTGTTTTGTAACATCGCCGGCTATAAAAATAGCCTTGTCACCTGCGGCCATTTCTTTCAGCGCCTGCTGACCTTTTGCCGGATTCCTGCCATTAATGGCAACGCTGGCTCCTGCGGATAGCAGAATTTCTGCGATGCCCCGACCGATACCACGAGTACCACCGGTGATGGCCGCAACTTTGCCTGTTAGATCGACTGTACCTGTCATTGATTCACCTGCGTTGAATAAGCGCTTACTGTCTCATCTTGAATGAAAAAAATCATGCACTTTGGTGTTAATCTAGTTCCGGCTTTGCCGTTATAAGACAACTACAGAGTAAATAAGGTGCTACATGGCTGACGAGATTCAGGAATTGCTTGAGCGAAATAAATCCTGGGCTAAAAAGATCGAGCAGGAAGACCCGGGGTTTTTTGCACGCTTAACCAAGCAACAAAAACCCAGGTTTCTATGGATCGGTTGTTCAGACAGTCGTGTGCCAGCTAACCAGATTACTGGCCTCATGCCAGGTGAAGTATTTGTTCACCGTAATGTCGCCAACGTGGTACTGCAGACTGATTTGAATTGCATGTCAGTCGTCGAGTTTGCCATCAAGCAGATAAAGGTCAGGCACGTCATTATTTGCGGCCATTATGGCTGTGCGGGTGTGGAAGCTGCCTTAGGGGGCTCGACCGAGGGTATTGTTGACCACTGGCTCAGTGGCATTCGCAGTTTGTCTTCCCAGCACAAGGCTGAGTTGGAATCCTTGGCGCCCGAAGCAGCGCAATCGAGGCTTTGCGAGCTCAATGTGATTGACCAGGTCAGGTCGCTCTGCCTTACGGGTGCTATTAATGATGCCTGGAGTCGAGGGCAGCAGGTTGATGTTCATGGGTGGATCTATGGCCTTGAAGATGGGCTTATCCGTGATCTTGGTATCCGGATTACCTGCCCGGAAGACCTGGAGCGAATTGGTGACATCTGACCCGTTATACAACCTTGCAGCCCAGAGGGTCTGAGTTCATAGGGCTGTTGATTCGTATACCAATCGGTACAATGCAGGCTGCTAAATGATCCAGAGAACATAGATGAGCCACTATGACGTAATAATTGTAGGAGCGGGAATTTCCGGTATCAGCGCTGCAGTTCATATTCAAAAGACCTGCCCGGGGAAATCATTCACGATCCTGGAAGCTCGTGAAACTATTGGCGGCACCTGGGACCTGTTTCGGTATCCTGGCGTCCGGTCTGATAGCGACATGCATACACTCGGGTTCAGTTTTAAACCCTGGACAGAAGCAAAATCGATTGCAGATGGCCCCTCAATTCTCAAATATGTCAATCAGACGACTGACGAGTTTGGGCTCCGGGATTCTATCCAGCTTGGGACCAAGGTCAGGAAGGCCGAATGGTCGACCGAGGAAGCCAGATGGCAGTTGACAGTAGAGAAATCAGCTGGAGAAACGGAAACCCTGACTTGCGGCTTCATCGGTATGTGCGGCGGTTACTATAACTACGAGCAGCCGCATGACCCGGAGTTCACTAATATGGGAAGTTTCCAGGGCAAGATCGTTCATCCCCAGTTCTGGCCGGAAGGCATGGATTACAACGGTAAAAAAGTGGTCGTGATTGGAAGCGGCGCGACGGCAATGACGTTGGTGCCTTCCATGGCAGAAAAAGGAGCGCAGGTGACAATGGTACAGCGTTCCCCAACCTACGTTGTGTCACGTCCGGACCATGACAAAGTAGCGAATGTTCTCCGGAAATGTCTGCCGGATAGCTGGGCCTATGCAATAACCCGATTTAAAAACACCCTCATGCAGGGCTACTTTTATCGGCAAACCCGTGTAGCACCGAGCCGGATTAAGAGACAAATCCTGGATGGAGTCAGAGCTCATCTGGGTAAGGAAGTCACCGAAAAGCATTTTACGCCAAGTTACAATCCCTGGGACCAGAGGCTTTGCCTGATACCTAACGGAGATCTGTTTAAAGCGATCAACAAGGGTGACGTCCAGGTTGTAACAGAACAGATCGATACTTTTACTGAGGATGGTCTGAAACTTAAAAACGGGGAGGTATTGCCTGCCGACATTATTGTCACGGCGACTGGCCTGAAATTAATTGTGCTTTCCGGAGTCGAGTTTGTGGTTGATGGGCAAGCGGTGGATGTACCTGAGACCTTTTCCTATAAAGGGATGATGTTTTCAGGTATTCCAAATATGGCGCAGACTTTTGGCTACATCAATGCTTCATGGACGCTGCGTGCAGACCTGACATCCGAGTATATTTGCCGTCTGTTGAACCACATGGATGAGGTTGGGATGAAGCAGGCGACGCCAACACTGCGCGCCGAGGATGCTGACATGCAGGTTCGCCCCTGGATTGACGACTTCCAGGGAGGTTATATGACACGTTCAATGCATTTGTTCCCGCGACAGGGTGAAGGACCTTGGCGAAATACCCAGGACTTTGCCGTGGACAAGAAAATGGTACGCAAAGCGCCAATTGCCGACTCGGCGTTGAAATTTTCGAACCCGATGGGTGAGCCTGGTGGTGCCTTCTCTAGTGCTACTCTCTCTGACGGGGTGTCGCAGAAAGAAAAATCGACGGCCTAGGTAGTAAGCCCGGTTACCGGCGACGGTTTTGGAATTCCTCGGTCGTGTTAACTCTTGGGTAGTCAGTGTTAGGTATTGGTACTTCAAGGAAGTCACATAGCGGCTTCCAGCCATTTTTAGCCTCGAACACCAGTAGTCGGTCGGCGGACACTTCGTCAATGACTGATTGATTGTGCCGGTTAAAGACTTCGATTACGTGGGCTCGGTCTTCCATTTTGTTATCGAAGATCGGTTTCCAGATAATACCCATTGCCCAGTTTCCAAAGGCCCTGAGGTTCTCGTCTTCGGAATTGACCATTGCACTGGAGCTCGGGTAGATAGTGTTCATGACGCTGTCGTACCAACTGTCCGGGTCTCTCAGCGACAGCAGGATTTTTGAGTCAGGAAAATGAGCGGCCTGCTCACGCCAGAGGTTGCACGAAGGCCAGTCAACGCTTGACTGGTACCCGTCGAACAGATGATCCCAGTCGATGTTGATGCCGCGGTGAGCATCCGCCCATAGCTGAATGTGGTCTGGATGCTGGCCTACCTCCATCATGTGGTAACACTTCTCGAAGCCTAATTGTTCCAGGGCCATTTTCAGAGAGAGAGTACCTGTCCTGCCAAAACTGGCACCAACTACTTTGATCGCCATAGTTACCACTTAGAAATCGATGCGAACGCCAAGTGTAGCAGTTCGATCTTTGTTGGGTCGCGCGCCATAAGGGTGTCGACCGAGGATGTCTACTTCACCGGTAATATTCTCAACTTTACCGTAAAGGTCTACTCTCTCCGAAAGAGCGTAATGTGTGCTGAGATCGACGGTTAGCGTATCGTCAGTTCTCTCGAATGCGTTGCAGGAAGCCCTGACACAAACCTCATCGACGAAGCTAACATTGATGTGGCTGGACCATTGGTCCTTGAGGAAGCCAACGCTCAGGTTGAATTGATGTTCCAGGATGTAAGGGATGGGATCACCTTCTGAGACATCACCAAAAAAGGCTGTATCTGCAACGTCAGAATCAAACTCACTGTCGATATAGGTGTAGGTGAATGTAACGGGAATATTATAATTGCCAGTCCTGATAAGGTCTGTTGTGAACAAGAATTCGATGCCCTGCACGGTCGCTGCATCTCCATTAAAGGCGTCGCCAATGGTGCAATCTGAACCAGATGAAGCAGTGCATTCGCCCAGCAGATTGTCGTAATCACTTAGAAAATAGATGGCCTCTGCAGAAATTCGCCCACTGTTATACCTAAATCCCAATTCGTAGTTAATCGCTTCTTCTTCGTCAACGTCTGGAGAATTGCTTGGGGCTGTGAATCCCTTGTGGATTCCTGCCACCAGGGTAGTGGATTCAGACAGGTTATAGAGTACGCCGAATCCTGGCAGCCACACCTGGGTGTCGTTGCTTCGCGTGTCGCGAATATTTGAATCCGCACGCGATGATGGGTTTGGTGTGCGCCCGTCTCGAGTCTCCCATCGAGTACGTTTTTGTTCGATATCTTCATAGCGTAAACCAGGTGTTAACACCCAGTTGCCAAGTTCGATGGTGTCCTGAATATAGATGGCGAGGGCTTCGGCTTCCTGGACCCTGTTTCCTGCATTGCCCAGTAAACCCAGGTCATCAAGAATAAGGCGTCCGCCTTCCTGGTGATAGTTGCTGTTGCGCTGCAATCGATCTTCTTCGTCTTCGTGATACCGGATACCAACTTCAATTTCGTGGATCGCGTCGCCGCGAGTGAACTGCCAATCCAGGCCGAGCTGAACTCCCCGGGAAAAGTACTCCCTGGAGTTTGAGCGAAGCTGGATACTCCCCGCCGCGGTATCTGCTCCATCAAGGATTGCCCGCAGAGCTTCAGTGCTGTATCCACCCAAATTGCTATTTTCATTAATCGCCGTGACGACTTTTGACCAACTCGTGCGGTCAAACGATTCTGCCGAAGCGCTGCCATCGAAATCAAGACCCTCGGTTTTGAACCAGTCCCGTTGGTGTTCGTTGTTATAGGCGGTAGCCGAGAATGAGACCGAGCTATTAATGTCAAAGCGATACCGGATAATCTGCTGGTCGTGTTCTGTCTCTATATTGTCTAGCGCAGATAGCCCGTAGCGACTCAAAGCGTTATCGCTGAAGTCGTCATCGGTCAGGCCGAGATAACTTTGGTTTGATTGCTGTTCTGCATATTGGAGTTTAAGTTCCACCATATGCCGATCATGCTGATAACCGAGCTTCACGGTGTAGTCCTTTACATCAAGCCCGGTATCTTTATTGGAGCGATCAATACTCTGGAATCCATCGGACTTCCACTGATGGGTTTCCACCATAAACCCGAAGCCGTTACTGCTGGTGCCGCCGTAGGTCGCATGAACGCGGTAGGTATGATCCTCGCCGGCTTCGGCTTTCAGAGAACCGCCGCGAACTGATGGGATCGGTGTCGATATCATGTTCATTGCGCCACCAATGGTATAGGGCCCCTGCATGATTGCTGCCGGGCCTTTCAAGATCTCGACGGCATGCATGCGTCCCGCGGTTGGGAAGTAATAGGCAGATGGCGCAGAGTAGGGTGCCGGCGCGATAAGCACATTGTCCTCAAGCAGGGTTATCCGGCCGCTTCTTTCCGTTGCTACACCGCGGATGCTGATGTTCGGTCGCAGGCCGTAGCCGTCCTCTACCTGCAGGGACACCCCCGGTGCCTGTCGGAGAATTCTCTGGATGTCAGAGTAAGACTGCTCCTGTAATTGGGCTTCGCCAATATATTGGGCGGCACCGGTAATCTGGTGCATGTCGGTACGCTCGCCAACGATGGTAATTTCATCAACGAACGATGCGTCGGTGGCCAGCGCAACCTGGGAATAGAGGAGGGCAAGCGTGGCGATGTTGGCGGAGTACTTCACAATGGTGACCTGAATAATAGAGTGGATATCAAGTTATCCTAAATGAGAATCATTATCAACTAGATAATGGGAATTATTCTCATTAAGGAATTAGATGATAAACGCCAATCCAAGAAACACGACCAATCCTGCGACTGTCGTTAGTAGGGTCGGGACTCTTAGACCTGCAGAAGAGGCGCCCAGCCAGAACCCACTCAGTAGTACGATGAGCAGACCGAGAGCCATCAATTTCTGTAGGTCTTTGAAAAACAGTGGCCCATGGCCCTTGTGCAGCTCTACCAGGGACTTAATCAGATCGGGTTGGTTCAGTGTCGCTTGCACTTCATTTTCGTGAATGATGAGCTCGTAGTAGTTGGCGGAAGTGGGTCGTGTAACGAACTTCTTGCCAGAAACTTTGATGTATTCGAAATCGTGGTATATCCCGTTCGCAGTTAAAAGCTCACGAACATCGTCTCCAAGCGTGCCAGAATCTGCGGAAAGGGATTTCGTCGCGGACAAAGAGACGGGTGTCGAATGAACTGAGCCTTTGACGCCAAGCAAGTAAAGACCACCAGAGGCTGCCATCGCCAACAACATGGGAAGAAAGAATGCAGCAACATAGAGATGAATTTTGATCCAGAGACTTCGCATTTAATATCCTTCAAACAACGATTAATCAGGAAAGCGACTCTAGCATCTGAAAGGTTATCTCAGGAAGCAACAAATCGTTAGCGGGCTCGTGCTCAACGATTTACCAGCAGCCGTGACATCCCTGGATCAATAAAGGGGCGCTATGCCCGATTATCAAGCCCTTTGTGGATTAACTTTGATATGCTTGCTTATAGAAACTGTTACAAACTACAGTTATTTCAGACAACAAATATTTTAGAAAAAAAGGGAATCCCGATGGCTCAAACTCACGATCACGAAATGGTATCAATCTATCCTTTTTCGGATGAGGAAGTAGATCAATTAATGCATAACTCGGTTGAGTGCGTCCTCATGTGGGCAACGAAAGATGGATGGCCTGTTGGCGTTACTCACGCCTTTGTCTGGCACGATGGAAAGATTTGGATTACATTTTCAGAGCACAGACATAGAGCAGTTGCGATTAAGCGGGATCCGCGGGTATCCGTGAATGTCAGTGCTATGGGCTACGGTCCTAATGCAACGGCAGATTTGCCAGGTGGCGCCATCACGTTTAAGGGTACGGGCGAATTCTTCGACGATGAAGACACCAAAAAATGGTTCTATGGCGCGTTGTCACAAAAGCTGAACCCAGGTAACAAAGACGGTGAAGACTTTTTTTACAACCTGCTCGATTCACCGCTGCGAACAATCCTTGCCGTTACGCCTTCCAAGAAAATTATGTATAACGGCACTAAAGCTGGGAAACATATGGCTGGTGCAATCGACGAAAGCGAGTTGGGTGAACCTCTGGCCGTTGACAAAGATCGCATGAATAAAGCGCGCGCGGCGAAAGGTCTGGCGCCAAGAGACAAAGTTTAAGCATAGTCCCATGGGTACGACGCTACTTAAGCAGAGTAAGGTCTTGCCCGTGGGTTCCTTGCCGATTGTTTTGCATAATGATTCATTATCCCTTGACTTACCTTTGGTGAAAAAATTTGAACGCCTTCCTTAGTGCTTACACCATACACGTTGCCGCAGTCTGTCTTTCCGGCAGTTTCTTTTTGCTGCGTGGTATGTGGATGATTCAGGAGAACACTCTACTGGAGAAGAAAATCGTTCGGATTGCGCCGCATGTCATTGATACTGCCCTGCTTATTTCAGGTGTAGTTCTTGCGGTGCTAGCGCAGCAGTATCCGGGCATAGACTCATGGTTAACTGTGAAAGCGCTGGCATTGATTGCCTACATTGTTTTGGGCGTGTTTGCTCTCAGGCGGGGTAAAACGAAGACTGCCCGGGTGAGTTACCTGATCGCGGCCATTGCATCGTTTGGATTTATGGTGAGTGTCTCCCTAACCAGAAGCCCGCTGGGGTTCCTGTCTTAGTAAGATAAGACTAATCCAGTTAGAAGTTGCTGGTGATGCCTGTGAGGCTAGCCGTCCGAAACTGACAACAAAGAGTTACTTTTTTCGATTCGCCTCATAGGCTGCGGCGATTGCTGCTAGCCGGGCATCGTCGAAGCGACGCCCAATAAATGACAAACCAATAGGTAAGCCGCGAATATCTCCCATAGGAACAGTCAGGTGTGGGTGCCCGCCAACCGCTGGAAAGCTTGAGATCGAAGGACCGTGAAACGCATATACCGACAGTAAAAGTCGGGGGAACTACCTCCCGTCCAGCACATTGGCGAGACGTTCTCCGAGAATTCCGCTGATGTTGAAGTTTAGCTTTGCAACGATGTTCGGGAAAAATTTGAGATCTTTCTGCATGCGATCATATTCAAAGTTCAAAGCTGAGACCGGTGTCTTTGCCACAACGTCAGCGGTTCGTTCAATCGCCTGTATATAGCCAACCTCCCCGAATACCTGACCTGGTTCCAGTTCAGCGAGTAGGCGAGTGTTGTCTCCGTCGTGGCGTTCGACGCTGGCGGAGCCGGTAAGGATCATGTACATGTTTCTGCCAACATCCCCCTGGGTGACAAGTTTCTCGCCAACTTCGAATTCGTGAATTTCCGAAATCAGTATGGCCTTTCTGCGTTCGTAGTTGGTCATGTCGACAAACAGTGGGCTGGTTTCCAAAACGGCAGAGTCGACCTTCATGGCAATAATCTGGTAGAGACCGACCAGGCGGATCTTTGTCATGATGATGGGTGTGATCAGCAGATTAGCGAAAATGGAAATTAACATGGTCAATGCTGCCAGTGCGCCGAATTGCGCCACGATGGTGAAATTCGATAGCAGTAGAATGCCGAAACCCAGGGACAGGGCCAGGCTCGAAATGATTAGCGGAGTGGCCACCTCTTTGACTGCCTGGTGCACTGCGCCTTTATAGTCGGAGGTGGTTCTGCAAAGTTCGTTGTAATGGGCGAGCAGGTGAATGGTGCCGTCGATAGCGATACCGACTGCGATCACCGCCACCATGGCGGTCCCAGGGTTTAATGGGATATCGAGCAATCCCATAATGCCAAACATCAGCACAATGGGAATAACGGATGGGACCATGGCAATAGCCCCGCCCTTTAAGGACGTAAACATGATCGACATCAGAATAAAAATGAGTGCCAGTAAAAGAACGAGCGCCTTGACCTGGGAAACCATCAGCTTTTCTGCAGCTCGGTTTACCAGCAAGTTCTCGCCAACGACTTGTACTGTAATCCCATTACCGGAAACCTGGCTGGCAAAGTCTTTGAGTTCGTCAATGTACTTGTTGAGCGTGTGAGAATCACTGATGTTGTGCCTGACAACGATATTAGCTCGTCGGTAGTCGTGGCTGATGTAGGACTCCAGTTCACTGCGGTGGAAAAACATCAAGTATTGGGCGACCAGTTGTCTGGTCGGTGGCAGCGTATCGGCTGAAAACTTCCCCTGGAACTCCTTGTTTACGTATTTAAGATGATCGGCGACAGAGAGCGTTGTATCGAATACAGCCTGCTTGGCGAGGAACATCTGTATTTTGTTAATTTTTTGAAGGTTCTCTGGATCCAGGAATGCCTTGTCATTCTCAGCTTCCAGTGCGACAAAAAACACCTTAATACCTGCGAGGTCTTTGTGAATGGTGTGGGTTTCCTGAATAAGCGGTTTGTCGTCAGGAAAGTAAGAAAGGGGGTCATTGGTCACATAAAGATGTGACGCGTGATAAGCGAAAAAGACGCACAGCACCAAAGTGATGGATAGTACAGCGGTGGGGAATCGGTCCTGGGATATTTTGAATATCCTGATGATCTGGTCCGGCAGGTTGTTACCGTAGAGTTCCGAAGCATCTTTTCCTTCCCCCATTTTTTTACCGAACATTGCTAGCATGGGCGGAACCACGAGTATCGTGATGACACCGTTAAACAAAATGGCAACGGTTGATGCAATGGCGAAATGCTGGATCAGCAAGATGTTGCCAAATAGATTACTGGCGAAGCCGAGGAACGTTGTGAACACAGTGAGTAGCATCGGCAGACCCGTATGCTTCGCCATGTAACGAATAGCCTGATGTTTTTGGGCTGTTGTGATTGCATCGTGATCTTCTGTCTGTTCTGCAAGCCCACGGAAGAACGCTGACATCATGTGGGTATCTTCAGTTGAACCGATCACGATGATCAGCGAAGGAATCATCACCGACAGAATATTGATGGGGATACCCAGCCACCCCATGAGGCCGAATGTCCAGATAATAGCGAGTACAGAAGTGATTAACGGGATGATCGCGGCGAGAATACTACGCATGAAAAACAGAATAGATCCTACAAGCACGATGGCTGATAGTGGCCCGAGCAATTTGAAATCAGCGGTAAGGTTTTGCTGCAGTTCTGCATTAATTCGGGGTGGGCCAACCTGGAAAATCTGTTCGAAGTGGGCGCGTTCGGGATCGATTAATTTCTGAAATTTATTGTAAACTTCGATGGAGAAGTCTTCTGTGTCCTCAAGGTCCTGAACAGTGACGATGATCGCGGTTACGGTACCATCTTCTGAAAACAGGTTGCCTGTATACAGTGGGTTCGAACTGGCCCTGACCCTGGCTTGCTCGGCTTCAATGTCGTCGGCGGGTACGCCATCAAGCACCGGTTTGCTCGATATCTGCGGCGTGTTGTTTTGGTCTTTCCTTCCCTCGATGATGCGAAGATTAAACAAGCTGTTTACACGATAGACGTGGGTAATCTCTTTCAGCTCTCTAACCAGTACGTCGAGTCGGGTTAGTTTTTCTGCCGTCCAGAGGTGCTTGTCACGGACGTAAATAATTGTTTTGTTGTCTGACCCGAAATGGTCCATAGCACTCTGGTAGGCGAGTTTCTCGGGTTCATCGGCAGGAATAAGGCTGTTAAAGCTGGTGTCTATCTCAAGTCGTGTCACACCCCAGAGCAGCGGAATGGTAATAGCGATAACGATGATCGTAATAAGTCGTCTTTGCCGTAGGCCGAGAGTAAAAAGAGCCTGGATCAAGAGCCATCTCCTGATTCAAGGGGAGGCTGGTTAGCGACGATCCAACTCTCGCTGAAAATCTCATCAGGAACATAGTCAGCTGAGAACACGCGCCTGTTGATTTTAATGATTGTCCGATGCTCCTTCTGAAGGTCGTCCATCATCATCATATTCGCCCGCCACATATCGCCATGGACTTTGGTCAGATCATGATTCGTCTGGCGTTTTTGCAACCGGCCAATTTCATCAAAGTGATCGGTCCTTGAGATGTACAGGTTATCTTTCCGTATATAGTGTCTGCGTTCTGGCTTTTCCTCTGCTGGTGAATCCAGGTCATAGACATCCACTACGAAGTAGTCGGTCTCGTTGATGGTGGTGTCGTCTCTTCTGACATGTTCGTGATGATCAAGCGTATCCCCGACCAGGTTTGCTATTGAGTAGTCGGTACCCAGGAAGTTGTCTTCGCTTTTCCCTTCCGGCCCAGGGGTCTTCTCGATGAAAGTTTTCCCGAAGGCTGGCAGATAGAAAGACTGTTTAGGCTGGCCGTCCTGTTCAAGCTGCGCCAATAGAGCCACGCCTTTTACGTCTAGCGGCGAATCGAAAAGGAGCAGAAAGTTCACTGTTCCTGATTCATCGGCTCGGGAATACCGGCGCAGCTTGCGCGTATTCTTATGGCCTTGCTGGTCGATCAGGATCATTGATTGTTCTTCGTAAACATACGGATATTGCTGATGTCGTTTGTAAACCAGGTCTAGTAACTCACGTCCGCTCCAATTCTCAAACGGGTCAATGGGTTGTTCTGGGCGATCACCAATTGAGAGCCCGGGAGCCAATAGCAATGAGAAAAGAAGTGCCCTCATTGGCTTTCCTCTATTCGTTGGGCAATTGTTTGAGAGAACTCTCCAAGGAGTTCGCTCATGGCAAAGACGGTCCCTGCAAAGTCGGGGGAGTCGATGCGACGTTCACTTATATACTCGTTGGATGAGTTGGTAATGGTTTCGCTCGTTTCACGGTGAATGAGTTGCCAGCGAACAAGCAGGTGCACATAACCGTCAGCGCCTCTTTCAAAGCGTTCAATGTAAACGGTGAGTCGATAGGCCGGTAGTGAGCTTAGGCGGTTTGCGGGCGTACCAATGGCAGCGGTCCCGAGAAGGTTGGTCAGGTTTCGAGCCAGCGCCCGCGTCAGGTTCTTGCGAAGGCTTTCCCCCCACTGGTGGGCTGACGCGAATACAAGCTGGCTGTCAGGTCTTCTTGAGGAAATCTGAAGTCGATCCAGGTACTGGGGGACTTCCAGGTCAACGATTTCGATAGACATATCCCCTCGGTTAGTGGCACCGGCCACGCTGACGGGTTCGATCAGGTAGTACCGAACCGCATCCACCGAAGAAGAACAACCAGCGAGTAGTACCAGCATTACGACAAAAGAAGCTAGGTTGAAGGCTTTCATTACTGTTCATCCTCAGTAACTTTCCGACCGAAAATGATCGAGTTGGGGTGTCGTTCCAGTGTTTCGATCAGCAAGCGGATGGATCGGGCCATTTCTTCCAGTTCATCCGTTACCTTGATGACGTTATACTGTAGCGGCGAATGAGGTTCCAGGACATCGTTGATCATCTTAAGCGTATCTTGCAGGTTAATCAGGACATTCCGCGCGGCGACAATGGTGGTATCGAGGCCGCCCTCATCCACATTTCGCAGGACATTGCTGAGTGCGCGCATTGACGCCTGCAGGTCGGTAACTGCTTCCTCGTTAATATCCTTGTTAACCAGTTTGTCAGCACCGCCCAGGATATTTTCGATACTGTTACCTATTTCCTCGATGTCTATCGTCTGGAACTTCTCGACGAACTCTCCGATTGATTGGGTGATAGCTTCAAACGCGCCGGCTATTGTGGGTAACTCAGGGTAGGCCATCGATGCATCGGCAACCATGTTGAGTGGTGCGTCCGGGTAAATGTTGAATTCGATAAACAGTTTACCGGTCAACAAACTGCCTGATTGCAGTCGGCCCCTCAGGCCTTTATCTACAAGTGTTTGTAACGTTTGTTCCGGTGATAACGGGTTTTCAGTATCACGATTGATGATGCGGTCTGGTTCGACCTCTACCAGCACAGGAATCCTGAAGGTCGTAGTGTCTGCGTCAAACTCCATACGAATATCGAGCACTTTTCCGATCCTTATGCCCCTGAACTCCAGTGGCGCGTCTGGTTTGAGTCCCCGAACGGAGCCTGTGAAGTACATCACGAACTGAATTTTTCTTGCGTAGGACTGATCTTCGATACTTGAGTATCGTGGGTACAGTGTGAATATCAGGTCTCCAACATCTGCAACGGTCGTTTCCAGACTGTCGGGTGTATCAAATGCGATGCCACCGAATAACAGGGAGGTGACGGAGGCAGTCTTCACATCAACGCCGTCTGCACCCATTGAAACGTCAATACCCGAGACATTCCAGAATCTGGAATTGCCTTTCACGAGTTGATCATAGGGGTCGCGGATAAATGCGTGGATAAAGACGCTTTGCGCATCACCGCCCAGCTCATAGCCTAGTGCTTCACCCGCGAGAAGACCCTGGTAGTAGATGTGGGAGCCGCGACCAATGCTGCCAAGGTCTTTAGTGATTAACGTAATTTGTGTGCCGGCGTCATCGGTTGTGATCAGTGGTGTTTCTTCGAGCCCGACGAAGTGAGTTTGAGGTACGCCCGGACCCGGGTCGATCTCGATATAGGATCCGGAGATCAGGGTGCCAAGCGCAGACACGCCACGAACACTGAGTTCCGGCCTCACTACCCAGAATCGAGAGTTTCGTCGCAGGAAACCCTCTAGACCCTGATTAAAGGTGACGGTAAGGATGATATTTGAAAAACCTTCTGCAAAAGCGATCTCATCGACGATACCAATGTCGACGCTCTTGTACTTGATTTTGGTTTTACCCGCGACGATACCCTCTGCCGTTTGGAATTGAATGGTGGCAACGGGTGCCTGATCTGTCAATGTTCTGACAATCAGCCAGCCTCCGACCAGTGCTGTAACAAGGGGAACCAGCCATATAGTAGAAGGCCAATTTCTTGTTTTTACGGATGGCGAATCGAAATCTTCAAAATCGCTCATAGGGCTACCGCTGAATTGTGATGAGACCGGTCCCAGATTAACCTGGGATCAAACTGGTGGGCGGCCAGCATAGTGAGAATAACCGCTGCTCCGAAAAAGCTGGCGCCGATGCCGGGGGTAACGTTGGCAAGTAAACCCAGGCTGACCAGGCCTGATAATAACCCAACAAGGAAAACGTCCACCATGGACCAGGAGCCGACCACTTCGGTGACACGGTATAGCAGCGCTCTGTCTTTTGGTTTCCAGTTCGAATTTTTCTGTACTGAGTAAAGCAGAAAGCTAAGGGACAACAATTTTGCAATAGGCACGATGATGCTGGCAAACAGAACGATGAGCCCCAGGCCCCAGAGTCCGCCTTCAATGAGATAAATGATACCGCTAAGAATTGTATCCGGTGCCCCCTTGCCGAGTTTTTTAAAGGTCATAACCGGGTATAGGTTGGCGGGTATCAGCATCAGTACTGCAGAAAACAGCAGTGCCCAGGTCTGCTCTATGCTGCCTTCAATACGGTGGTGGATGGCAGCACCACACCGATTGCAGCTGTGTCCTGTCGTTTGTAAGCCGTCGCATAGGTGGCAATGCAGGATTTTGTCGTCGCTGCGTATCGACGTGACAGAGGTATCCAACGCCTTAATTTTTTCGATTCTCTGCCATAGGGTTTCTGAATCGAATTGGCTGCGTGCCATGGCATAAACGACCAGCAACATCGAGAGAGCAACCAGTGATAATCCAGGCACCACCGTTGCCAGTTCCTGGAGTTTCACAATGGCAATCAGGGTTCCCAACATAAAAACCGAGATCAGGTTCCAGGGTTCCAGGGCCTTTACTAACTGAAATACGCGACCTGCCTGGGGTGGGGCGATACCGAGACGAGCTGGCAGCAGCAGATAAATCATGCCGAGAATGGTGACCAGGGGGAACACAATGCTGGTTAGAAAGACAACCAGCCCTAGCTCACCCATGCCGTTCTGATAGAGAGCCCAGCCACCAGCAAACAAGAAGTTTTCTTGGTAGATGCCCCCCACTTTCATTCCCAGGAATGGGAAAAGGTTTGCGATCACCCACAATATCAATGCGGTGATATAGAGAGCGAGAGACCGGTTAAGGGAATCCGGGATATGCCGATAGAGCATTGCGTCACAACGTTGGCAGTTGGCTGTAGCATTGGGCACGATTGCGGTGCGGCGATAAATCGCCGCACATTCGTGGCATGCAATTAGACGAGCCAGTTCAGTCACTTTTGTGCAATACACCGTCTACCCCCGGAACTGGAACGGTACCATGTGCTCGTGTCTCGTGTCACACGCCCTTTCGAGCGCTAACGGGGGAACATTTCCCTTATGTGCTCTTCAGGTAGTGGTGCGGTAAACCTGGAGACCAAAACAGTGAACGAAATTGACACTATTTCGCCCAGTACTGCACATGAATAGGGATTTGGGCCTTCGGCGTATAGCCAGCTCGAGATCGTCTTAAAAGTGCCATTGCTAAACCAGGCTGGATCAATTAACTGGGCATGGAGAACGATGAATGTGATAAAGCCACCGAGCAGGCCAGCGTAAGCTCCTTGGCGGGTAACGCCTTGCCACAGAGCGCCGACAACCAACGGGCCAGCGAATGCGGCCATCATGCCACCCACCCCGATCCATACGATCAATGCGACATTGGTACCGATCAGAGACCAGGCCATCACCATACAAAGAAGCAATATAATGACGGTCGATATTCTGGAGATGGTCAGCACGCGCTGGTCCAACTCGTCTTCTGTCAGGTCGGGTTTTGTCATCGGTACGATGGTTCGACGGTAAATATCATTGGCGACAATCTGTGATGAAGAGACAACCAGGCCATCTGCCGTGCTCATGACCGCCGACAATACGCCAACGCCAATGAGTGCTGCGAGCCATGTAGGGAAAAGCTCGATAAACAACATCGGTAATGCCTGGTTAGGGTTCGAGCCATCCAGATAAAGTGCATCCCCGAAATGAGCACGTGCCAGTAGCCCCCCCAGGCCCAGCATGCCGAGGGTTAAGCCAAACAGCGCAGCAAGCTTAACGAACTGCATTCGGTCGCCGTCAGAGCGGAGCGCCCAAAGCTTATTGCCCAGATGTGGCAATAAGCCGAGAGGCATGTGGGCAAACACGATTACAAAAATTGCCCACCAGGAATGGTAGAGCGGTGTTTCCGGGTTTAAAGGTGTCACAAGGTTGGGGTTCTGTGTCTCAAGGTTTTCCAGTACTCCGGTAAAGCCTCCGTCGATACCGAAGCCCACAGCCGTCATGATAATGACGACGACGGCCAGTATCAGCATCATGGCACCCTGCGCGCCGTCCGTCAGGATATCAGCGTGGGCGCCGCCCAGTACGACATAGAACAACAATACGGCAGTCGTAATGATGAGTGCCCACGTTGAGTCAAGTCCCAGCATCAATTCGAACATGACGACGCCAGATACCAATTGTCCTGCCAGATAAAAGAACAACACCAGCGATAGCAGTGACACGAGAATTCTCACACCTTCAGACTGGTATCTATCGCCGAGGTATTCAGGGATAGAACGGTTACCGAATCGGTTTCCCGAGGTGGCGATGAGCCGCATCGAAATGAGGACGCCGAAATAAACTCCGATCGGATATAAAAAGTTACCCCACTGGGCTGCGAGTCCGAACTCATAACCAAGCGCAGGAGTTCCTAAAAAAGTTGCCCCACTGGCCGTGGAGGCGGCGAAAGCCAGCGCCAGGAAAAACGGGCCGTAGGCACCTCTAGCGGTAGCAAAGTCGTCAGCATGTTTGATCTTTCGTTGTGCATACAAGCCAATACCAACCATTACGGCGACGTAGAAGGCGAGAAATATCCAGGACCAGGTGATTAGTGTCATTTCGTTATTGTTCCACAGTCTTTGCGGTTTCGCGATCCTTGCTGAAATATCCTGCGCGCTTGGTGAGGTTTTACAGAAGGTGCGCGCTGGTGCTTGTAGTGATAGTGTTTCGGAAATACCTAAAAGTTGTTGCGACTCATGCTAAATAAACTTGACGATTTCCCGATTCACCAGACACCGGAGCCGGTTGCGCATCCGGCAACCAGTGATCGTAATGTATACGATCGCACTTGGTACAATGGATACGCGCCGGACGGTTCCTATTACTTCGGCGTCGGCATGGCTGTTTATCCTCATCGTGGGATTATGGATTGCGCTTTTAGTGTGGTGCAGCCGAATATGCGACAGCATTGCTTCTATGGTTCCAGGCGAGCCCCTGTTGAGCGAACTGAAATGGATGTTGGCCCGTTTAGAATGGAAGTGATTGAACCGATGCGCCGTACGCGGATCATTCTGGATGACAACGAAAGCGGGATCACCTGTGACCTGACTTTCTCTGCGCGAACGGCGTCAATACAGGAAGCTCGCCAGACTTTGTGGCAGGGAACGCGGCGAGCGATGGACGCGACCCGATTTGACCAGTTTGGCCGGTGGAGTGGTGTTGTCAATCACCCGGATGGACAGATCAGAGTAGATGAATCAGTTTGTCTTGGTACCAAGGATCGAAGCTGGGGTGTTCGCTGGGTTGGTGAGAGGGAGACCGGCGGGGCACCCGTTATCCCGGACGGGATTTGTTTTGTTTGGGCACCCCTTATCTGGGATGACCATATTTCACACGCGATATTTTTCGATGGGCCAAAAGGAGAACCGTTGGTTCGTGAGGGGCTTGAAGCACCGCTTTATCAAACGGAGGCAGAGATTCCCGGTGTTGAGGATGGTCTTGTGGAGCGAAAGCTTACTGCGCGACATAGAATTGAATACCACCCGGGTACGCGATTGGCAAAGGCCGCAGAGATAGATCTGGTTAACCTTGATGATGGTGTGCGCAGGATCAAACTGGAACCAAAACTGAAATTCATGATGAAGGGGCTAGGCTATGGCCATCCGGAATGGAAGCAGGGCGCCTGGAAGGGTGAGCTGGCGACCGGTCATGAGTCATTCGATCCAAGGCAACTCGATCATCAAGCACCCGAAAATATTCATACGCAACAGATTGTGACCGCTACTGATGGTGAACGGCAGGGTGTCGGTGTGCTGGAGCAAATTGTTGTAGGTCCCTACGAGCCGGCAGGATTCAAAGGTTTCTTTGATGGCTACTCGGAGTAGTCCAACCCATAGATCATGAAAAGCTGAGCTTTTCGGAACAGCGAAGGCGCCTGCCGTAGCGGTTAGACATTGGTTCTTTGATATCACATGAAGTGTTGCGCTGTATTGGTAGTTATGTTCCCTTTGCCGCAAGATGCTGGCTAATCTTCTTTAAGGTGATTGTTTGATGGATTCCTTTTCTCTATCGGCCAGTGACGGCCATGAAGTTGCATGTTACTCATGGGTGTTGGATAACCCGAAGGCAGTGGTCCAGATTGCTCATGGCATGGGAGAGCATGCACGCCGTTATGACTGGGTCGCGCAGCAGCTGAATGCCAATGGCTACGCTGTTTATGCCAATGATCACCGCGGTCACGGCGAAACCAGTGGCCCGGTGCTTGGGTACATGGGCGCTGATGGATGGAACAGGTCATTGGCCGATATGTATGAGCTGGGCCAGCTTGCCAGAGGTAAACATGAAGGTCTGAAGCTCATTCTTCTGGGACACAGTATGGGGTCCATGCTGTCCCAGCAGTTCATCACACGCTATGGTTGTTCGATCGATGCCCTGGTGTTGTCAGGTTCACCGGGCTTTAAGGAAAGTAAGCTGGCATTTATAAACCTCTTGCTGATGAAGTTTGAGCGCTGGCGGCATGGTCCGGATGGTACGAGCATGCTCATGCAGAACGCGATTTTTGGAAATTCCAACGCACCCTTTGATGGTCCAGGGGCGACGGGCTATGAATGGCTCTCTCGTGACCAGGAAGAGGTAGCCACTTACATCGCTGATGATCAGTGTGGTTTTGTGCTGTCCCCGGCTTCGCTAATAGACATGTCCCAGGGATCCGCGATATCGCAGGATAAGCTCAGTCTTCTAAGAATTCCACAGAACCTGCCGATCTATATTTTTTCAGGAGCAGAGGATCCGGTACATGGCAAACAGGTCGACCTCGACAGGTTAGTCAACACCTATAGAAAGCGTGGCCTCAGCCAGCTTAGTTACAAGCTATATCCCGGTGGCCGGCATGAGATGTTCAATGAAACAAACAAGGATGAGGTTGTCACCGAGCTGGTCCAATGGCTCGAACAACAGCTTTAATGAAGGAGACTGAGATGAAAAACGTGGCGGTGATGGGGTTGGGGAACTTTGGCACGGCACTCGCCTGCAATTGGCTGGCTGAAGGGCTGAACGTCAGTGGCTGGACCGTTGAACAGGAAGTCTATGACAGTATCCAGGCAACCGGTATTAATGAGAAGTACCTTGATGACGTTTCGCTTGAAGGGCTGAAGGTGTCGATGGATATTGCGCAATCCGTGGCAGATGCAGAGATTGTTGTGCTGGCTCTACCTTCTCACGTGGTGCTGAGTGTTGTTGATGATTTGTTGCCACACCTTCGAAATGACCAGATTCTTCTGGACCTCGCCAAAGGGCTTGCTCCGGGTGACCAGATGATTTCTGAAGTGATCAGCGAGAAACTTGAAGCCGCAAAATTAACCTGTCGGCTTTGCGTGATGATGGGGCCAACGATTGCGCCTGAACTCGCCCGCGGCGTCTATACAACAGCGCTTGTTACCAGTGATGACGTGACACTCGCCGCTGAACTTGCAGTAATCCTGACGACGAAAACGCTAAAGCTCTCGGCGGCAACTGACTCATTGGGTTCCGAATACTGGGGTGCCTTCAAGAATGTGATTGCCCTGGCGTGTGGTGTTGTGGATGGGTTAAAGAGTGACGGAAGGGGCGGTGACAACCTGAAAGCTGCACTATTTACATCCGGCTATCGTGAGGCAGTTCGGGTGTTACCTCTAATGGGTGCTGATCCGGAAACTGCGTTATCAGCGGCCGGCATTGGGGACCTGTTTGTCACCGCCACATCTCCCCACGGCAGAAATCGCGGAATGGGTGAAAGATTGGGCCTGGGGCAGACGCTGAAGCAGGCAGAGAGCGAGATGGTAATGGTCAGCGAGGGCGTCAGAGCGGCCAGGATGTTTAAGAACCTGTTTGCCAGTAAGGGGATTGACGCGCCGTTTGTAGGTGCGGTTTGTGCGTTGCTGGATGAGGGCGCCAGCATAGAACAATTCCTGGAGCAGGCGGTTGGCTGACCGGGCCGGACGTAGGTAAGACGATTGTCGTTGGCCGGGGAAACTATTAACGCATCGATCGAACCCTGGCGTTCTGGATGGTCACCTGGTTATTAGATTACTATTCGCATGATATCCCTGCGATAATTAGTCCTTGTTGTCACCGTTTCTTTAGAGTTCCCGGTTTTGAGTGAATTGTCCCGACCAGAAAGAGTTATTTTCGCGCTGGCTGCCATTGTTCTAGTGATGGGCGGTATGAAAGCCGCGTCTGGATTGCTGGTACCGGGCCTGCTCGCGCTGTTCATTGCGATTGTTTGTACAGAACCGATGTACTGGATGATCGAACGGGGAATCCCCAAATGGGTGGCCATACTGGTTGTGTTGTGTGGGCTTCTCGGTCTGTCTTCGCTTGTGCCGCTGGTGATCACCGGGTCGTATGTTCAGTTTACCCTCCAGTTACCTCTCTATCAGGAAAGGGCTGACCTGCTGTTTGAGCAGTCTTCTGCCTGGATACAGGACTATGGCTATGATTCAGACAGTCTGCGAGCCATATTTGATCCGGCGGCGGCACTGGGTTACGTGCAGGTCGTGCTGGCTGCGCTCGGCGGGATCCTGTCCCGATACTTCCTGATCATGCTGCTCGTGATTTTTATCCTCGTAGATGTGCCAAGGTCACTTAACGACGGCAACACCACTTTTGGGCAGGTGGTTCGAACAGTCCAGCGTTATTTCGCCATCAAGTTTTTTACCAGTCTGTTGACTGGCGGGATGATTGCGATCTGGTTGATGATTCTGGAAGTGCAGTACCCGCTGCTTTGGGGGTTTCTGGCATTTCTGTTGAACTTCGTGCCGAACATTGGGTCCGTACTGGCGGCGATACCCGCGGTGATACTGACACTGCTGTTTGACGGCTATATGGCGACACTGCTCTTGATGGTCGGATATGGTGTGATTAACGTGGGTATCAGCAATGGGCTGGAGCCGCGGATCATGGGTCAGCAACTGGGGCTGCGGTTTGTGTGGATTTTTGTGTCGCTGATTTTATGGGGATGGGTTTTGGGTCCGGTTGGTATGCTGCTGGCAGTTCCGTTAACGATGACCCTGCGAATTATTTTCGAGAGCCATCCTGGTACTCACTGGATAGCCGACATATTGACACCCGATCGGCTGCTGGAAGCCAAAGAAGCCCCGGAAGAAGCTATCTAATAGGTTATCGAACAAGTTATGGAATAAGCCGGTTCATCCGGTTGTGAAAATGCTGGACTCTCATCTCGTCTTCGTTCAGGAAAACAGTGTCAAAACCCGACGAGCTCATACCTCTTTGAACCCCTCCGAGTAGTTCAACATCCTGATCGATTGTATCCGTCATCGACTTCTCACCGGATATAACAGCATCATAGTGAAAGACATCACGTTCTGGCCGGTCGTAGTCTTCAGGAGCAAAAGCCGATTGTCCCTGGTCGTGACGCCCCGCAGACATGATCGCTTCGCCTGGTTTGGCAAGCGCCGGGTCTGCGAAAAAAACCAGACTGATTTTGTCAAATTCGCACCTTGAAGGATCCGTTGGATGCGGTCGTGGCCTGAGAACCCAGCAGTGTTCGGGCGTAAAAGAAAGAACAACATTCGGGAAAATATTATACTGCCAGACGTCCGAGAGCTGGTCGTCGGACAGTCCCGAGTAGTCCATTCCACGCTCCAATCCAACCTGGCGTTTCTGTTTTTGGACTGCGTTGCGTACATCCATAACGCGTCCCTTGAAGTCGGCAGGGTCCAGGCCGATGGATTGAAGCTGCACTGTCTGGATGGCCGTTGGCATTTCCGGAACAGGGAATCTGGGGTTCACGGTTGCACCAGGTACTTCTACGCCAGTATGTCCAAACTCGAATAGCCTGACGGTATCGTTGCAGCAGTCGACCATGCTTTTGTGTTGTGGATGAAGAAAGTCAACGTGGTACAACTCACTAAAGTTATCAATCACCGCTTTCCAATTGCAATCCAGGTCCACTGTCTGGTCCTGGACCAGGGTCATCTTGTCGAACCGATAGGGTGACAGGATGTCGTCGAGGGGGCCAAGAAACTCCTTGAAAGGCATGGGTTGATCGGCAAGGCATACAAAGACGAATCCGTTCCAGCATTCTGTGTGCACTTTTTTCAGGCCACGTTCTTTACCAGGTGCACCATCAGTGAAGCGTTCCTTGTAAGGGACGATCGACAGATTGCCATCAATGTCATAAGTCCATGCGTGATAGGCGCAGCGAAAGTTAACAGCATGGCCGCGTTCCTCGGTGACCAGTCTGTTGCCGCGATGCTGGCAAACATTGTAGAACCCCTGGACTTTTTTCTCTGAGGTTTGGGTCACCAAAATTTGCTCACGACCCAGGTCAAATATGAAATAGTCCCCAGGGTTTTCAACATCACTCTGTAATCCAGCCAGCAGCCATTGAGTTTTCCACACAGAATCCCATTCCTGCTCCATGTATTGCTTGCTGACGAATCGCTCCTTTGAGAAATTTTCAATGCGAGCAGGTTCTTCTGTGTGGTTAACGATATTGATGGTCACGTGATATCCGGGAAAGTAGAACGTGTTGATGAGATTAATCCATGTAGCCCCTCGCTGTCACGATTGTTGTTTCCCTCCTTCTATTGATATGGTGGTTTTTAAGTTGGAGAGACAAGTATGAAAATAATGATGAAGCCTGTCCTGCTGATCCTTGTCATGTTGTTGTCTACTGCTTGTAGCTGGGGCACGGATTCTGAATCAGCGATCGGTCGTGTGAACGACGTAAAGGGTAATCCCCGGGTATTTCGGGGTCACCGTTATCTGGAGCTTGGTCCAGGCTCCAACATTGAAATACACGATAGTGTTATCACGGGTTTGTCTGACAAGGTGGAGGTTAAGCTGCGCGGTGGAACGATCGTGCGCATCGGGCGAGGTTCTGAGCTGACTATTCAGGAATATTCTGGTCGAGCGAGACCGGGAAGGCTGAGGCTGACATCCAGTGGCGGTCAGTACAGGATTACGACCGGTAAATCGTTCAGGCGCGCCGGATCAAGTATGGAGATCGACACAGCTTACGCGACTACCCTGTCAGGTAACGCGGATTTGCTGGTCGAGCATGCTGTTGATGCGGGCGGGCTGACCGTGGTGCAGTTAGGCTCAGGTCCTATCAAGGTTAAAAACCAGTTTGGTGAGACAGAGCTTCTGCAACGGGGCGAAATGAGCACCATTAGTTTTGGGTTGTTGCCGTCACAACCCGCTCGAATAGGAGAGAGTGAGCTGAATGCTGCTGTTGAATCGACGTCACTGCTAATTCGCCGATGAGCAAGGACCTGGCAGTTTTTTTCGAATCGTAGTACTACTCGATTCCCAGAAGGTAAGCTGACAGCGCGAGCTGATCCTCTTCATTCAGATGTACAGGCGGCATGGGTGACGTTGGGGCCTTATAAAATGCCGATAGTGAATCCAATGTGTGCCTTTTGTTGATCGCTTTGAGGGGCCGTAACCCGAATGGAGCATCACCAGTTGTCACCACATGACAGGCGAGGCATCCCCGAGTCCTGAACAGTTGTTCACCGTAGGCTTGAAGTTTCAGGAGTGTCGCCTTATCAAAGCCTTCGAGACCGGTTTCTTGAATCACGGGCGCAGAGGTGGAGGCTATCTCCTCCTGTTCAATACCGTAGCAGACGCGATAAATTGCCATCCCGTAATCGTCCGAAATGTAGGCGCAGTCGTCGGGGCCGCCGGTGACATCCGCCGGTCTGCCAATGATATTCCCATCTTTCTCGAAACCGGCCAGGAAATCTTTTTCTTCGAAGCTGCCATCAGAGTTGCGATGCAGTGATACCACCTTATACCCGTCGTGGCTGGACCTGTTCCAGCTGCCGTGAAGTGCAGCGAGTGCACTTTGGCGATACTCGTCGGGAAAGGCAGCCAGGTCGATAAATCGTATTCCAAGTGGTGCGTTGTGAGGCCTGAACCCGTGGGCGGGTGAGGTGGCTTCAATCAATTTGGATTCGTCACCGAAATCCGGATCAAGATCACCGAATCCGTTAACATTTGGCCAGCCGTAGAACTTGCCCAGTTCAATCTTATTAAGCTCGCAGGGGGGATAGTCGTCACCGAGAAGGTCCCTGCCATTGTCTGTGGCGTATATCTGGTTGTCGAAAGGTGCCCAATCGAATCCAACCGAGTTCCGAAGTCCCGTGGCAAACCTCACTTCACCGGATCCATCAGGATTGTAGCGGGTGATGGAGGCGCGCTGGTCGTCGATTTCGTCACAGACATTGCAGGTAGAGCCGGAAGATAGGTACAGGAGACCGTCAGGGCCAAACCGGATGGTCTTGGTCCAGTGATTACCCTCGTCTCCTAGTCCTGTAATGATCCGCTCGTACTCGCCGATAGTTTCACCGGATTCATGGTCAAATTTGATGCGACCGACTGCATTGGATTCGCTGATGTACAGATAGTCCTCAAAAAAGTCGATGCTCGTGGGCCGGTAGAGATTGTCCAGCAGGACGCGCTGTCCGTCTGCCTTGCCGTCCACATTTGAATCTCTCGCCAGTATCGAGACTTTTGACTCCCGGGGTTGGGCTACAAGCAGATCGCCTGATCTGGTGAACATGATGACCCGTGCATTGACGACATTGGGTGCATAGAGCCCTACTGAGAATCCGTCGGGCACCTGTAGACGTGAATGTACAATTTCTTGCGAGGGTGTATCCCCACCATCACCCAGTAACGAATGTACTATGATGCCGGGAGTGACACCGACGGATTTGATGAGCGCGAAAAACCCGATGGCGATGACTATTAGCAAGCCTGCAACAATTTTCCACCACACCTTTAATACCGCATTTTGTTTCGAGGACGGGCATGGTAGTCGCTAACGCTGTCTAGGAAAAGATAAGATTTTCACTATTAGTCTTGTCTTTAAAGCAACAATGCTATTCCAACTGCCTCACTTTGCCTATGTACGGCAGGTTCCTGTTTCGCTGGGCATAATCAATGCCATACCCGACGACAAATTCATCTGGAATCTCGAAACCGACCCAGCGTGCTTTTATCTCAACCTCCCTTCTCGATGGTTTATCCAGCAGCGTTGCTATTTCCAGCCGTTTTGGTCCCCGTGATTGAAGTAATGTCATGACGTGGGCCATCGTGTGGCCTGTATCGATAATATCTTCAACGACCAACACGTCTCTACCTTCAATTTCGCCGCGAAGGTCTTTCATGATCCTGACCTCGCGTGACGATTTCATTGAATCTCCGTAAGATGAAACCTCAAGGAAGTCTACCTCCGCTGGCATATTGAGTTCTCGCACAAGGTCGGCAATAAACACAAAAGAACCGCGTAGCAGGCCAACCACCACAAGCTTGTCTGTTCCAGCATAAAAAGCAGTAATTTCTTTTGCGAGAGATTCTACTTTTGCAGCAATTGACTTTGCCGAAATCATGACATCGATTTCGTAGGAAGAATGATCTATTGGCACCTGAGAAACTCCGGGAAAAGCGAATAGGGAAAAATGGAGTGTGCCGTAATAGACCCGCCAGGGGAACAGTGCTTTGTTCAACTGGCAAGTAGTATGCTTCGCGATCAGGAGAGGTTATGTCAGACAGTACAGAGAACAAAAACAACAAGCCCGGTAGCTGGTATTCGCACTACGTCCTGTTTGTGCTGGTGATCGTCTACATTTTCAATTTCATTGATCGGAATATTCTCTCCATCCTGTCCCAGGATATCCAGGCAGACCTCGGCGTGACGGACGCGCAAATGGGGTTTCTGTATGGAACAGTATTTGCTGTTTTCTATGCGGTGTTCGGAATACCTCTTGCCCGGTTCGCGGATGTTTGGGTGCGGCGGAGCCTGATCTCAGCGGGTTTGTTGGTCTGGAGCGTTATGACAGCAATGTCGGGGTTTGCGAGATCGTTTCCGATGTTGGCTGTGTTCAGGATTGGCGTTGGCATTGGTGAAGCAAGCGCGTCCCCCGCCGCGTATTCAATGTTGTCCGATTACTACCATCCCCGTCTTAGGGCGACCGTGCTTGCAATCTATTCATCCGGCGTTTACATCGGCGGTGGGATAGGGCTTTTTCTGGGAGGCTTTATTATGGAAACCTGGAATGGCGCCTATCCTGATCCTGGCACCTCGCCGCTTAATTTGAAAGGTTGGCAGGCGGCCTTTCTTGCGGTGGGCATCCCGGGTGTTCTGATGGCGATTTGGGTGCGTACGTTAAAAGAGCCGATACGAGGAATCAGTGAGGGGCTGGTAACGAAAGAACACCCGGCACCTTTCTCGGTCCTTAAAGAAGAGTTTGCTTCAATGTTGCCGTTTTTTAATCTGATGGGGTTGAAACGCGATGGTGCTTCCCTACCCCTCAATTTTGCGGCGGCCGCTGTCATTATTGTAATTGCGATTTTCCTGTCCTGGCTAACGGACAATCCTTCCCAGTGGATCGCGCTGGGTATCGGGGTTTACGTCACCTTTTCCTGGGCTCAATCCATTCAAGCGCGGGATACGGCTACTTTTCACATGATTTTCAAGTCGAAGGCAATGGTTTACACGATGATGGCCTTTCCCTCGATTGCCTTTGTGACCTATGGCGTAGGTTATTGGACGGCACCTCTATTGCTGCGTTTGCATGACACCTCTCCGGGCGAGGTTGGTATGTACATAGGGCTCGGTAGTGCGGCCGGTGGCTTGATTGGGGTGACGATGGGTGGTGTGACTGCCGATTGGGCGAAAAGAAAGCATCCCGCGGGTCGACTGATTATTGGCTTTATTGCCATTTTTGGTACTGCTCCACTGGTCCTCTGGATGATCTATACGGAAAGCTTGATGACCGCGTTCATACTGAACTTTGCGCACCATATTTTTAGTGCTTCCTGGCCTGGAATACCACCCTCGACAGCTGCAGACCTGGTGGTGCCGCGTATGCGTGCCGTCGCCGGCGCTTTCTTTTTACTGGTCAACACGATGATCGGGCTCGCCATGGGCCCCTATTTCATGGGTCAGTTATCTGACGTTTACAGGGCGGGTGGCATGGACAGGGGGGAATCCCTGCAAACCGCGATAGCCACTGGCTTATTGATTTTTGTAGCGACTTTTTTCCTCTTGATCCTGGCCTGGCGGCACCTGCCAAAGGATGAAAGTACCCGTCTTGCGCGAGCGAGGGAGCAGGGGGAGGAGGTCTAAAGCGGTTACTTTCGCACGTTCACTTTCCCCCGTTCTTTGAGGGTGATAGTCTCGATAACCTGAAATCTTGATTCAACTAATGAGTACCTAAAGGAGATTACGATGCCTGATTTAGAAGCCGACCTATTCAACCTTGCCATGTCTGAACAGGCGCAACCGCTAATGGACGCGGTGAAGAAACATATTGCGGATAATGTTGAGCCGATCACTGAAGAATTTGTTGCGCTGGATAAAGAGAAAGAGGACAGGTGGAGCTGGCATCCAAGGCAGCTCGAGTTGCTGGAAGGAGCGAAAAACAAGGCAAAGGAATCCGGGTTATGGAATTTTTTCCTGCCTGATTCCGAGATCGGGGACGGACTGACTAACCTGGACTATGCGTATATTGCAACAGAGCTTGGTAAGTACGCCCTGGCATCCGAAACGCTAAACTGCAGTGCGCCCGATACAGGGAATATGGAAGTGCTTGAGCGAGTAGGGACCGAAGCGCAAAAGGAGCAGTGGTTGAAACCACTCCTAAATGGGGATATTCGTTCAGCCTACGCGATGACTGAACCTGGGATACCCTCTTCTGACGCAAAAAATATTTCAACCAGCGCCGTGCTCGAAGGTGACGAGTGGGTGATTAATGGTGAAAAATTCTATATCTCGGGTGCAGGTGACCCCCGGTGCAAGATTATGATTACGATGGTTAAGACGGACCCGGATGCGCCTCCCTCCAGGCAGCAGTCACAGATTCTGGTTCCAATAGATACACCGGGAGTTGAGATTCTTGGCGCAATGCATGTGTTCGGTCACGACCATGCACCCCGCGGCCATATGCACATGAAATTTAATAATGTCCGAGTGCCAAAAGATAATATTCTGTTAGGCGAGGGCAGGGGCTTTGAAATATCTCAGGTCCGTCTTGGTCCTGGAAGAATCCATCACTGTATGAGATCAATCGGTAAAGCTGAGAAGGCGTTGGAGTTGATGGTGAAGCGTTCTGCTACCCGCGAGGCGTTTGGAAAGCCGATCGCCAAGCTGGGCAAGAACCTTGAAGTGATTGCGCGGGCCCGCATCGAAATTAACGGCATGAAGCTGTCGGTTCTGCAGGCCGCGAAGGCGATGGATGTGCTTGGCAACAAGGAAGCCAGAGTTTATGTCAGCGCGGTTAAAGCGATGGTGCCAGAGAAGGTTTGCCTGATTATTGACCAGGCGATTCAGATGCACGGTGCTGCTGGTATATCCCAATGGACGCCTCTGGCGGCGATGTATACAGACATGCGCCATCTCAGGTTTGCAGATGGTCCGGATGAGGTGCATCACATGGTTGTGGGCCGAGCAGAAGTTCAAAAGTACGACTTGTGGTAAACGGTTAGCTTGACCCAAAGAAGGCCAGAAATAATCAGGTACGAAAAGTTTTATGGCCTACGGCAGAGTATGTCGGCGCATTATAGTGCGCCGGCTATTGTTGGTGATGAGCCTATTTTTTAGCAAACTCTCAGGCAGAGGCCTGTTCAGCCGTTTCTGCCGGCGGCAGCCTCGTCGACCACCATATTAGTGCCACCAGGAACACCTGGATAACAAGTCTGACAGATAAAGCGGTTTCTGATACATCAGGGAACTGTTCCGGGTGCAGCCACATGTGTACATTGGCTGGTGTGAC
>Ga0066609_10000313_pt1 | contig 33074 bp, 33 predicted proteins | sample SaaInlV_DNA_150m_FD_60378 | JGI IMG/M metagenome (GOLD analysis project Ga0066609, IMG submission 60378) | Marine microbial communities from expanding oxygen minimum zones in the Saanich Inlet - SI075_LV_DNA_150m | ecosystem: Environmental > Aquatic > Marine > Unclassified | place: British...
ACCTTCTGGCTGCTCCTCAACATTAGTCTCCATAGGCTCACTATCATATCTCACTTCATTATCATAAATGTGATTTTCTATGGAGTTTTTAAAGTTATAGTTGGTGCCGGTGTCTGTATCACCTCTATTAGCAACTATCATATCAGCATACTCTGGGTCCGCAAAAGAAAGTATATGTGGTGCACAATCTTTAGCATACTTATCTAAAAAGCACACATTATCAATCCTAACTGCGTCTAACCTAAAGCCTTCCCTTATTGAGGCCATTACCTCTGCATTATTTTCAAGATCTTCTGGCATGTCTGAAATACTTGGTCACGATACTTGCGCTAATACATGAGACATTTCATGATGGACATTAAAAACTGCATGGCGTAAAGCATAGTTGTCCCTGGCTGCAACACCACCCACAACATCTGGAAACTCATATAGACTATCTTCTTTTTTGCCTAGAAGCGTTTCTACAATTGCCTTGTGTCCATTTTCAACCGCCCCGAGTAAAGCATAATTGTAATCAGCTGTGATATTAGCTACAACAGCTGGAAACTCGTACGTGGCATCTTTATTTTTTTGTAGAAGCCTATATACAATTGCCTTGTGGCCATTTTCAGCTGCAAAGCGTAAAGCATAATTGCGAAAAGTTGTGATATTAGCTACAACATCTGGAAACGCATACGTACCATCTGCTTTTTTGCCTAGAAGTCTATTTACAATTGCCAAATGGCCATTTTCAGCTGCTCGGTGTAAAGCCTCATTGCTCAAATCTGCAATACTACCCACAACATCTGGGCACTCATATGTGCCATCTTTATTTTTTTGTAGAAGCCTATCTACAATTGCCAAGTGGCCATTTTCAGCCGCCCCGAGTAAAGTTTCATTGTCATTAGCTGCAACATGCCCTGCAACAGATGGAAACTCATATGTGCCATCTTCTTTTCTACCCAAAAGCCAACCCACAACTTTTTCAGCACAACCTACAATTCTTTGAGGCCCATGCGCGTCACTTTTCTTGGCTAAATAATCTAATGCCGTTGGGTTGCCATCTTTGATGCACTGAATAAAATCATAGTAATCGCTCATTTATTTTTTTCTTCCAACTGTCATACAGCACCGTGTCCTTCTCGCTGGTATGCATAGAAAAATTCTCTCCATGCATGCTTATTGGAATTTCCATATTAACATAGTCTTTTAACTCTTGCCCGGCCACTTACAATAACTTCCTCACTAGCTAGTACTGCAGGATTGTGAGCACAATTCCACGTGACAAGTTGCCCTTTTGCATGATGCTGATACAAACATAATAAAGACTTTTGCTCATCATTTATAGATGGGCTTAATGTCACCCTGACTGGTCGATACCCATTATATTGTTTCTGCCAGGTGATTTGTGAAATAGCTCCAGATTGCCACGCTTGTGCCAGAAAATTAAAGCTCGAATTACATTGGTTATTAATATTTGCTGGATATGTCAAAGCATAATGAGCTTGAGCATAGACAATTTGACTATCTTTAATAGTTAATTCTCCATCTTTTGCATGATCAAAAGTTGCATCACAATAAAGGTATGGAGCTCCACCTGGAGCTCGAGTTAATGGAGCTCCATAGCTAGTAGACTCTAAAGATCCTTCTAAATTAGCTAAAGTTAGTCCTAAGCTTATGGCGCGTTGTATTGCAAACTTCTCTATTACTTGTCTTTGTATAGAGTTTAAGGTTTCTGGATATGCTTCTTCAATAAATAACACCACTCTAGATTTTAAGGGATCACTCATTAAATGGAACATACAACGAGCAATAATAGTATTTTCATCAACAATAGCAACCATACGGTAGTCACCATTGTTAACATATCCCATTAAACATTTATTTAAACTAGGACTGCCATCTACTCGTTGACAACTACCCTCAACAAATGTGCCAGCCATGAATAACCACCAATAATTGTCTGTGTCAACTATTTTCCAATGGGATGTATCAAGTGTTTTGTGCTTACTATTTGTTTTTGATAAATGTTTAAGCATTGTAGATAAATCATTTTCAAACTCTTTTGCATCATGTACTGCAGTAAGACTTTTCTTTATTTTTTTTAATAGCGATGATTGTACTGTGGTGTTTTTCTCTGAACATTTGTATGCTTTAATCAGTGCAAGTTGAACCTCACAAGTTGCCATAATTAAAGTGTCAGTTTTATCTGTAAATGTTCTTTGTTGTGCAATGAGCTCTGTCTCGATTGCGTTTCTAGATGTTGGGGAAGAATGATATCGTTTAAACAACGGGGTATATTTTTTTGGTAAATGTTGATGTTTCAATACTTTTTTAACTAAAAAATCACTTAAATCAATACGGAAAGGTATAGGAGCTATATTATGTTTTGCAACAAAATCGTCATATCTTTCACTGGCTCCGTTGCGCCATGGTTTTTCTAACCATGGATTGCTTGCGAATATTGATTCTAAATGTGCATTATTAGATGTATCATAACGCATGGTATAAAAATCTTGTGAGTTTACAGATAGGACTGCATCTACATAATTCCTCAATGTATTCAACATTACATCACGCTCATCTGTAGGTAATTGTAGCATTTTCCCATAATAAGTTAACAGAGCGGTTTTAGCATTTTGTTGACCAAATGTTTGATGATAATATTGAGATGATTTTTCAGATAAATTAAAAATTTTTGCTAATGCTCGATGAAAAGCTAATTCTAGGTTGCCGTCCACTAATGCCATATTGTTAGGGGTGAGCGCACTCATTTCATTAGTTAAATGCAGTCCTTGTACTAAAAACCACTGACTTATTTGCTCTGATATAGATCTAGAGGTTAAAATTTTATTGGCTAAATCAATTTTACTACTAATGGTGAGCTCTGATGCTTGGAAAATGCTGCGAATACCAGCAACACATGGACGTAAATTACCACCATGCTTGTAATTTTTACTCATTTTTTTTAAAACATCACAACAAGCACTATCTGTTAAGAGATTCATATCTTCTAAGGGTACTGCTCCAATTTCCAATGCTATGAAAAGAGATGGTAATAATGTTCTAACAGAACATTTTTCTGCTAGGTGCTGATAAATTTTAAAAGTGTTGTCATCTGCACAAACTTGAACTAAAGCACTAGATAACGTATAACGCATTGAAGGCTCAGCATACGTAATGATTTCTTTTAGTGTTACTTGAATATGATCATTAAAAAGTCTGTCTGCAGCATAAGGAATTTTTTTATGTGCCAATATTGCTGTATAAGTTAACCAAAAGGACATGTTTAGTATTTTAATGGCGTCAAAATCTTCTTCCATCTCATATTTAGTTAATCGGTCAATAGCATCTTGCCAAATATGATCTTGTGGCCAAATTTCATTAAAAACAGCATCTAGTTTTGGCAGCACGTTTCCTTTTATTTCAGCTACAACTTCTGGATAGCTTACATTGTCATCATCATTGAAAATAGTAAATATATTTTCCCAGGTACCAAATATTAGCCCAATGCTACCCTGCAATTCAATCAATTCGAATTCTTCTAGCCCATAAAACATTTCATAATCACATTGAACACCAGACAAAAATAATTCTAATCGAGTTTCCGGGTTTGTTATTTCATAAGACTTAATGTTGAACGCTGCATCAGGATGCACTGTATAGCTAGATGCAGTACCTCAAGACGGTCATGTTCATCTAACTGGTAAGAGTCTATGCTGCAAAAATTCTCATAAGATACTGCGACTTGTTTTGCTAGTGATAGACGTTCATTGTAAGGTATTTTTTCATATTCAGCCTTTACATACGCTCAAGCATATCCATCTGAGTATAGTGCTTCAATATAGGTGACATGACTTGTAATGGTAAACTAAAATCACCTAAAGTCAGATAGTAAGTAGAGTTGCCCCAATAACAATTTGCAAGGCATAATTTGAGGATTTCAATCCGCTCTGGCTCTGCAAATGGAGATAAAGTTACATCAATAATTCCATTGTTAAAGTCAGAAAGATCTTTAACAATAGTGAAGACATCATTGCCTGTTAAGTTAATATTAGAGTTTTCCACATTTGGCAAGTATCCAGGTGTGATGACAGAGAGTTGTGAATCTTCTAATAATATAACTTCGCTCTCTCCTGATTTATTATTTCTCCCATATAACCAGAGCGAGTCATTCTTACATCTAATAAGGGATGGTAAGGGGTTTTTTTTTTCTTTAAGTACTTCTATTTGAGGTTCATTCACTTCTAAATAAATACCATTTAGGACTTGCTTCATAGCATTACCAATTGAACTAATAAAGTTGTATTTAGGGATCAACTCTTTTAATTCAGTAAAGGTTAAATTGTACACGGATAGATCTATATAAGGTGCATCCTCAATATATAGTAATCTCAAATTTAATATACATGCTCTGATTTTTTCTGATTTACTAAGTAGATTAATTGCCATGTCTATATTGAAAGATTGTCTAGGAAAGTATTTCAAAATTTGCTCAACAACATAAATTACTTGTTGCTCTTTCATGTTTGCTAAATATGGATTCAGGTTTATATAGTCATTATCGTTATTGCATCGTAGACGAGACCTCAGGAGGCTCCATGCTGTTATGCAGTCATGCTTGTTTCAATATGTTTATCGGCGTTATCAATAAATGAATCAATAGCACTTCCCTTGCTAGGTAAGGAAATTAAGAAATCATTTAATATCTCAAAAGCAAGATTGGCTGACACTTTAAATGGCAATTGATTATAATAAGATAAATGTTCCACTTGAAGTCTAAATAAAAGCCTTGCATACCATGCTTTTTTATTCGGACAAAATTCTAAATTGTTGGGAGCTCTGTACAAGTTAAACAATTTACATGATTTGTATTGCGATAACGTTTTTAAAGTGGGAAGGTCCAAATCAAAAATGTTACATTCTGAAAGGTTTACAGTCTCTAAAGTTGTATTTCCGGATACTGTTTGAACAAAATTTATTACGCTCGCGGGGGAAGAATTAGAAAAATCACTATTTAAAACAGTAACTGTTTTAAGGTTAGCCATTTGGGCAATAAACCTACCAGCTACTTGAAGCTTGTTTTGATCGGTTATAATAGGCTTTGGAAACACTAAAGTAAGATTTTTTAGATTATTTATCAGTGAGAATAAACGCAATCTTTCCATGAATAATAATGATTCAATATTGCTTGTTGGGGAACAAGGTTCTCTGATTATGACCTCTACTTGTGGGTTTTGATTCAACATTTGAATAATATTTTGTTGGTTTTTCGGTTTTAAGGATTATAAATTTCTAGATATGTGTATAGCTTTAAGTGATGATTTCATTCCTAAACATTTACTCAACACTTCAAGTTTATCATCTGCTAGTTTATTTATATGAGCAAAAGATGATAGATGAACATCTTCAACAGATGTATTGTTAGTAAACCCAGTCATTAGGAGCTTAAAATTTTCTAAAGAGATATTGGGTGTATTAACTACATCTATCTCTATTTCTTTAGCAAAGGTGTTATTTTGTATTGCATTAGCAAGATCCTGCATTCTGGAGATTGAGATTGGCTCCTCAGTAGTATCAATAGAGATACGTATAGTATAACTGTCGTTTTTCTCTAAATTTTCAATTAATTTGGAAACTTTCATTGGAGAACTGCCTTTGACAATAAACACTTCAACTTTAATAGAAGAAATATTTTCAAATTTCATATAAAAAAGATTGAATATTAGTATTTTTATTATTTTAATATGTAAGCTAACTTGGAAATGGTAACTGAATAGTAAGATAAAGTAAATATGCTGCAAATGTAAATATGATAAATTTTGAAAAATAGTCTTGTTGTCAGCGATATTAGTTTAATTACTTCTTAAAACAAGAGTAATTATAAGAGAAAGAGATATTGTGGCATTAATTAATTATAAAAGTTTATATTTAAAGGTATGTTAATTTACAGACATGTGAAGAGAATGATGATTTACAATCGATAAGTGTTTTATTAGTTGAGGTTGTATTTACAAGTAAATATCTATTTTGCCATATTTTTTCTATGAAAGAAGTAATAAAAAATTGGGAAGTAGGTTAGGGTGAATATTGTTGAAAACACTAGACCGCAAACAATTGATGTAGCTACTGGCCCCCAAATCATGGAAGATCCACCTAGTCCTGTTGCAAGAGAAAAGAGACCAGCAATAGTGGTTATAGAAGTTATTAGTATTGGGATAAGTCTTCTTCTTGCTGCGTATACAGTGGCATGCAAGATAGACATTTTTTCTTTAACTCTCTGGTTTGCTGCAGAAATTAAAATAATAGATGAATTAACCGTGATCCCAGATAGTGCTACTATGCCATATAAGGTAAAGAGGCTAAGCGGATTTTTAGTGAAAAATAACCCAAAGATAACACCTAGAAATGCCATTGGAATAGTTGTGAGCACTAGAAATGGTTGCCAGTAACTGCGAAATTGAGTGCCAAGGATCATATAAATAACAGCCAGTCCTACCATGAATAAAAATGGCATTTGATCTAGACTTTCTTGGATATCATCCAATTCACCAGAAAAAACTAGATCAACATCAGGATGTTCATGTTTTTTACTGTCCCAATATTGGATGACTTTATTATTTACAGTGATAGTATCCACTGAGTCTTTATGGATGTCTGCCGTTAATGTAATAGCTCTTCTAAAGTCATAATGTAGGATGCTATTCGAACTATATTCTATTTCTATCTTTGTAATGTCTCCTAGCCTAGTTATGCCTACAGGTGTCATTATTGATTGTTCTAAATACTGATCAATATCATTAAAAGTATCTTTTTCAGATTTGAGACGGACATTAATTTTGTCTCCTTTTGAGCGGACAAAATCGATAATTTTCCCATCTGTTAGATATCTTATAACATTACTCATTTCTAGAGCGGTTAATTTTGTCCGACGTAAGGCATCTTGATCTGGCTTGATTACGATGGCGCGCCTGCCTATAGAATCGTCATCATCTATATCAAAAACTCCTTCAAGTGAAGATAAAAACTGTGTTAAATTATCATTTGCTATGCGGATTTGATTGATATCTGAACCTCTTATTTTGATATTAATAGGCTTAGAGGTTGGAGGTCCGCCTGCCATTTTCAGGAAAGAGATATTTTGTGGTCCTGGAGTATTTATAATTTCATTTCTAATATTTTCAACTATTTCATCGACACTACGAAGAGTATTATCTTTGTTAGGTTTTAGACTAACAACGATTTGACCATAATTATCTCCAAACCTAGGGGAGGTCTCGGTAAACATTAATCCAGAATATGAAGCAGTAGATCTGGTTTCGTTAGATTGTAATATTTGTTTAGCTTTTTTTTCAATTTCATAGGTTTGTTCAAGAGTATCAGTTAAAGATGCTCCTATTGGCATTTCAATATTAATATAAAAAATTCTCAAAGTATCTGAGGCAAAAAAATCAACATGGATTAAACCTTTTACTAAAATAAAGACGGCTAAAATCACAATAATGAAAATTGAAGCGAGAGATTTTTTTATGTTACGAAAAATGAAAACCTGGTATTTGATATACTTATTTCTTAATTTTTTAATATATTTATCTCTGATTCTTTGGATTTTGCTATTTTTCAAAGATTGTTGAGAGGGCGCATAGGCTATAAGATGTGAAGGTAGCATCCAATATGCTTCTATTAGACTAAGTATCAATGCAGTAGTGACTACTAGAGGTATCACCATCATATATTTGCCTAATATACCAGGCAGGAACATAAGTGGTAAAAATGCTGCTGTTGTCGTCAATACGGATGATGTTACTGGAGCAAAAACTTCTTTTAATGCATCCCGTGTTGCAGTTAAAGGACTTTGCCCTTGAACAATTCTGGCATAAATAGCTTCTACAACAACTACTGAATCATCTACGAGCATACCTAGGGCAATTACAGTCCCAAGTAAAACTGATACATTTAAAGTTTGGCCCAAAAATTTAAGAGCTATAAATGTTCCCGCTAGTGTAAATGGGATTCCGATGCTGACAAAAAAGGATATTCTCGTCCCTAGAAACAACCAAGTTGAAAATAAGACCAATATCAATCCAAATAGGGCATTATTCTGCATCACTGATAATGCTTGGTTGGTCATCTCAGTTTGATCGTCAATTAAGGTTAAATTCAAGCCGATAGAGGATAAGTCTTGATCCTTATCCTTTATATATTCTATTAATTTTTCGACTAACAAAATAGTATTAGTTTCAGATTTTTTAGTGACAGAGTACATGATGCCTGGATGACCATCAAACTTAACCATAGTTGATGCTTTTTCTCTATTTCTACTAACTTTAGCAACATCTTTAATGCGAAGCTCTGACTCTAAACCTTGAATTGGTAAGTTGCCAATATATTCTGGATCAACACTTTTGCCTACCCAACGTACTAGCCAGGGTTGTTGGCCAATTTTTGTGGTGCCTGCAGAAACATCTTGATAGTTACTTTGTAAAGTACTAGCGATAGCACTTAGGGGAATTTCATATTGTGCTAATAAATCAGGATGAAAGCTTATTTGTATTTCAGGATTGTTTAGTCCATAAACTTTTGCGTTGTCAACACCTTTTATCCTTTCTAAATCTTCCTGTATTTGTTTACCATATTTACGAAGTTTTTCACTATCAGATGAACCCGTTAACACTATAGTCGCGCTTGGAAAAGCATTAGCAGTAGTTATTTCTAAAACTTTAGGTTGCGTTGCTTCATTTGGAAGTTCATCTTCTTTGTTTTGTATTTCACGGCGCAGATCTGCTATGCGCTTATCAAATTGTTTTACTGGAATATTCTCGAATCGTATTAAAATACTAGAGCTGCCTTCTCTTGAATTACTAGAGACAAATTTTATATCAGCAACTTTTGCAATAGCATTTTCTAATGGTTCAGTTATTAATTTTTCGACATCTTCCGCTGACGTTCCTGGCATGGCAGTGGAAATATTAATCCAATTAAAATTAATATTAGGATCTTGTTCACGTGGTAAATCAAGATATACTTTTGTACCAATAAGTAAAATTAGCACAAATAGCAAATTGGCCAGGACATGATTAGTATAAAATTTAGAAAAAAATTTATTCATTTTTCATTGTATCTATGAGCTGGTTGTCACTAAGCTTTTCTCTACCCTTTACTATGATATGGGTTTTATTTGGTAAATTTGTGACAACTGATTGGCCTTCTAGGGCATTAGGCAATTTATGAAAAATAGCATGAAATTCACCTTCAGACTCTTTCCTTAAGATAAATATGCCATAGTCATCATTTATATGTTGTATATATTCAACCGGGATATGTGGGTGAGGGTGGCTCCATTCTAATCTTCCTGATGCTCCTGCGATGGGTAGATTACTAATAAATGTAAGCCTGACCAGTTGCATTTTGGTATTTTGATTCTGTTGAGGTAAAATTGAGCGAATTTGTACTGGGTATCTAGCATTATTGATTATGAAGCTAACTCCATTGGAATTCAATATGGATGAGATTTCATCTTGATGAATTTCAGCTTCAATTTCAAGGTCATGAACATTTAATAGTCTATAAACCGGTGTTCCTGCACGTACATACTCGCCTAGGCTAGCGTATTTTTTAGTAACCACCCCAGAAAAAGGGGCTTTTATACTGCATCTGCCAACTTGAATTTCAGCATTTGTTAATGCTGCGAGATTCTTATTAATATTAGCCTTAAGTCCATTCAGCGATGACTTAAGCTTTTGAACTTCTTCCTCAGATAAATTTTGTTGCTTAGCTAATTTCATAGCTCGCTCATGTTGCCACTGCACAAGTTCTATTTTAGCTGTTGTTGCTGCCAGGCTATTTTCAGCTTGCTTCTGTGTTGTTATATAGTCAGAGCATTCAATTTTAGCTAAGGTATCTCCACGTTTAGTTTGACTGCCTATTTTATAGTGAAGTTCTTGGATCTTCCCGTTGATATCACTGCTTATATCGCTATCAGATAGGGCAATTACGGTACTAGGTATACTATTCGTAGGATAAAAAACAATATTTTCTATCTCAGCTGTAGTGACAACTGAATTTTTAGAAACCGCAGTAGATGCAATTAAAAACATAGCGGTATATAGTATTTTAAAAATAATATGCATGATTATTTGGGCTTTATATTAGAACTGTATGTTAATCCATTGTATTATGTATTTTGTTTTTTGACTAGTTTTTAATCTAATTTGTTATCTGTGGTACTAAATTATGAGTGATACTAATATTACAATTTACGACTTTGTAGCATCATGTACTAAGGAATTTGAAAAAACTGATATTTTTCTTGGGCATGGTACAGACAATTGTTGGGATGAAGCTGTGTACCTGACTATATCGGTTTTAGATTTAGCTCCTGATATTACAGAGGAAGAATCTCAAAGTAAGATCAGCGAAAAAAATTTATCAAAACTAACTAAAGTCATGAATGCAAGAATAAATACTAAAATGCCTTTGCCATACCTGACAGGGGTCGCTTGGTATCGAGGGAATAAGTTTTATGTTAATGAAAGTACTATAATTCCTAGATCACCAATTGGGGAAATTATTGATAATGACTTTTTTGGTTTCATAGAAACTAATCATCCTCTAAGGATATTAGATCTTTGTACAGGAAGTGGAGCTTTAGCTATTTTAATAGCACTAGCAGCACCACAAGCACAAGTTGATGCTATTGATATATCAACCTCTGCACTTGAAATTGCTAAAAAAAATATTGAGTACTATGAGTTGGCAGATAGGGTACACCTTTTAGAATCAGATTTGTTTGAACAATGCTCTAATAATGAGCAATATGATCTTATAATATCTAACCCCCCATATGTTGGCGACAACGAATACCAAAAGCTACCAGAAGAATTTAAACATGAGCCGAAGATGGCTTTAGTTTCTGAACAGGATGGGTTTGATATACCATTAACTATTGTAGGGCAAGCAAGTAAATATTTGAAGAAGGGTGGCGGATTAATACTTGAAGTTGGTTATGGTGAAAAAAAATTTGATAAATTAATTACTAAGATAAATAGGCAATGGCTTGAACTTAGCGAAGGTGGGGAAGGCGTTGTATACATAAGCAAAGAGGCATTATAAGGAGATGTTACTATGATGCAGGGATTAAGTATGCTTATAGCAGTTCTTGTCGGAGGTTTTTTTATTTGGCGATTATTTTCTGCTATAAAACACCAGCCAGAAACATTTAGTAGACAAAATATTGGTAAAAGTTTTTATACCATGGGTATTTTAGGCATTATACTAGCTGCCGCAGTATATTTTGTGATAACACTACTAAATAGTTGAGGCTACTATGGGAAGAACATTGTATGATAAATTATGGGATAGTCATGTAGTAACTAAATTAAATGAAAATGATTCTTTATTATATATAGATAGACACTTTCTACATGAAGTTACTTCACCACAAGCATTTGATGGTTTACGGATAAATAATAGAAAAGTGTGGCGCTGTAATGCAAATATTGCAGTACCTGATCATAATGTACCGACGACTAAAGCTCGATATAAAGATGATGGATCACTTTCATTCGCTCAGGTAAATGCACTACGAGAAAATACCAAAGAATTTAATGTGAAATTATTTGATATTGCGGATCTTAGACAAGGTATTGTTCATGTTATAGGTCCTGAACTTGGACTTACTTTGCCAGGTATGACAATAGTTTGTGGTGATTCACATACCTCAACTCATGGAGCTTTTGCAACAATTGCAATGGGCGTTGGAACTTCTGAAGTTGAGCATGTCTTAGCGACACAATGTGTTACTAAAAATAAATTAAAAAATATGAAGGTTGAATGTATTAATCACCTACCAAGCATGCTGAGTGCCAAAGATTTGATTTTAAAAATAATAAAAGAAATTGGCCTTGCTGGAGGAACTGGTTATGCAATTGAATATTGTGGAACAGCAATAACTGCTATGGATATGAGTGCGAGAATGACTGTTTGCAACATGTCAATTGAGGCTGGAGCGCAATGTGGGCTAATAGCTGTAGATGATACAACAATTGAATATTTGAAAGATCTTGCTTATAGCCCTAAGGATGAAGAGTTCTTAAAAGCTAGTAAATATTGGCTTGAGCTTAAGGGTGATCCAAACGCTATTTTTGATAATGAAATTGTCATTGATTGTAGTGAAATCTCACCGCATGTTACTTGGGGAACATCACCTGATATGACGATAGAAGTAACTGATGATATTCCAGAAGCTAATGGAAATTCTGAAATAAAAAAAGCCTTAGAATATATGGGGCTAGATTCAGGAACTAAGATATCAGATTATGAGCTTGATCATATATTTATTGGTTCTTGTACTAATGGTAGAATAGAAGATCTACGTATTGCTGCAAATGCTATTAAAGGAAAAAAACTTGCCAGAAATATTAAAAGTGCTTTGGTTGTTCCTGGTTCCAATCTTGTGAAAATTCAGGCAGAAGAAGAGGGCCTGGATGAAATATTTGAAAACGCAGGATTTTCTTGGAGAGAACCTGGCTGTTCAATGTGTTTGGGAATGAATTCAGATAAACTATCAAAATATGAGCGTTGTGCTTCAACATCAAACAGGAATTTTGAGGGTCGCCAAGGTGCAGGAGCTAGAACACATTTGGTAAGCCCTGTAATGGCTGCAACTGCAGCGATAGTAGGTAGGATAGTAGATGTTAGAGAATATCTTAAGGACTCGTAAATGGAATCTATAAAAACAATTGAATCAACAGTTATGCCTATTTTACGAAACAATATAGATACCGATGTAATAATGCCCAAACAATATCTGAAATCCACAAAAAAAACAGGATATGAAGGATATTTGTTTGATCCATGGCGTTATTTAGATTCAGCTGAATGGGGCGATGATTGTTCTAAACGAGAGCATAATCCTGATTTCGTTCTGAATGATATCGATTACAATGATTCCCAAATACTTTTAGTAAAAGAAAATTTTGGCTGCGGCTCTTCTCGTGAGCACGCGGTTTGGGGATTAAAAGATTATGGATTTAAAGTTATTCTAGGCTTAAGTTTTGCAAGTATCTTCCATAATAATGCAATACGTAATGGGTTGCTCCTAGTCACAATAACACAAAAAAAACATGATAGTATTGTTGAAGAAATAAGTGTAAATAAAAAATCTTTAATGACGATCAATTTAGAAAAACAAAATATATTGATTAATTCGATTAACATTGACTTCTCAATTAACAATGATGAAAAACAACGTTTTCTTCAGGGATTGGATGATATTGATATAACCAGCAAGCATCTTGATAAAATTATAGAATTTGAAAATAAAAAAAAGACAGAAGAACCATGGATATTCAATGAACTCTGTTAAAAGTTGTCATTTTTTTGACAAAATCATAATGAACTCCATCATAAGTTATTGATATCTTAATTAAAAACAACTTCGGCACGTGGGTTGCTTACATATACTTCAGTGATATGTATTTAAGGCGTAACCTATGGGACAAACATTAGACAAATTTGGAACAGTGTCAAACAATGTCCTTGAATATTATGAAAATTTCGAGGCAAGGCTATCTGTTGTAAATGAAAAACTATTAACAATAAATTCACAGTACATGGCATCATTAGAAGAAAAAGCTTCATTATGTGAAAAATTGAGTTTAATTTTAAATAACCTTCCAGCCGGAATAGTAATCCTTGATAATTACGGAAAGGTTATTAAAGCTAATACTCAAGCTGTAGATATTTTCTCAAAAGAGTTGAAAAATAACAGTTGGGTTAGCATCTTAGATGATTTTTACGAGCATGCAATAGATGGCAATGAAGTTCTATTATCTAATGGCAAAATAATCACAGTGACTACCATGCCGTTACAAAAAAGCAATGAACAAATAATAATGCTTCAGGATGTAACCAAGCGTAGTATGGAACGAAATATAAAGAGTAAACAGAAAAGTGTGCAAGCCCTAGAAAAATTAGCATCCTCCGTTGCACATCAAATAAAAACCCCACTTTCAACTGCTCTATTATGTATCTCACAAATAAATGGTGAGCAAAATGCAAAAGAAATAAATCGTAGTGTAGCCATAGTGAAAAAGAAAATAGAAGATGTAGTTATATTAACGAATGAACTTCTCGGTATGGAAAGAGAAAGAAATTCTGTGAAAAAAGATGTGTTAGTCGAGGAAATACATGATGACCTTCAGATATATGTAAAAACTCTCGAAATAAAATATGGAAAAGTTGTTACGATTAAATTTAATGCTCACAATTTGTATATCAAAACTAATAAATTATCCTTAATAAGTGCAATTCTGAACATTATTGAAAATGCCTTAGATGTTAATCCAAATGGTAAGCCAGTAATAGTATCATTCAAACACGTTAATAATAATCTTTCTATTGAAGTGCAGGATCAAGGCCCTGGAATAAAAAAACATATTGCTACTGACAATATATTCGCGCCATTTGTTTCTACTAAAAATCATGGCAATGGATTGGGATTAAGTGTTGCAAAGGCCATTGTAGATAGTCATCAAGGAAAAATCGAATACATAAATAACAGTGATAATGGTCTTACATTCATTATAACAATAGAGGTTATCAGATGAACAAAAAGATTATCCTTATAGAGGATGATAATGATCTTTTAAATTTATTAATGGAATCATTAATAAATCATGGATACGAAGTTCATGGTTATACAACTATTAAATCAGCCCTTGATGGTTTGGATGAACATGAGGTGGACCTTATACTTTCAGATTTAAGTGTTGAAGACAATATCAGTGGTCTTGATCTTATAAGGACTATACGTCAACGTCGTCAAGACCTTCCTGTTATAGTTATGAGTGCATTTGGAACTGTGGAGACATCTGTTTCTTGTATGAAACTTGGAGCTGTAGATTTTTTATGTAAACCATTTGATATCAAATCATTAATTCGTTGTATTGAAGATAATATCAAAGTAAAAAATGATGTTGTTGTTTTTGATAGTCCACAAATGCAGGAAATTAAAAGAGTAAGTGAAATTCTAGCAAATAAAGATACTAATATATTGTTAATGGGAGAAAGTGGTGTTGGGAAGGAAGTTATTGCTCAACATATTCATAAGAGCTCTAAAAGGGTAGATAAGCCATTTATTGCAATTAACTGTGCTGCGATACCAGACAATATGTTAGAGGCAATATTATTTGGATATGAAAAAGGCTCCTATACTGGTGCATCTAGCTCTAATGCAGGTAAGTTTGAACTGGCCGACAAGGGTACAATACTTCTTGATGAAATTTCAGAAATGCCATTAGTATTACAGGCTAAATTACTTAGAGTTTTGCAAGAAAATCAAGTTGAGAGAATTGGTGGTAAAAAATTAATAAATTTAGATATTCGTGTTATTGCAACAACAAATAGAAATTTGAAAGAAGAGGTGGATGCTGGAAATTTCAGAGAAGACTTATACTATCGAATTAATGTGTTTCCAATAAGCATACCTCCATTGAGAGAAAGAATTGTGGATATTGAGCCAATAGCCAAAAATATTTTAGGAAGTTATAGGGCTGATATTCATTTCGAAAATGATGCAATTTCTATTTTGAAGGAATATAGCTGGCCTGGAAACGTGCGAGAGCTTGATAATGTTCTGCAGAGACTTGCTGTATTAGTAGAGGGAGATATTATCAATGCTGAAGATGTTAAGTATGCAATTAGTGGTTTTGTTAAACAAAATAGTCAAATAAATAAAAAATATAGTAATCGCCTTAAGGATCAAGAAGCAGAAACAATATTAACTGAATTAAGACGATATAATGGTTCAAGAAGTATTACGGCTGATAGCCTTGGTATTAGTCCAAGAACATTACGTTATAAATTAGCAAGATTTAAAGAGCAAGGATTTGATGTGCCAATAGCAACAATCAGCGGAAAGGAGTAGTAATATGGAGCCAATTAACAATACTTTATTAGGCAAAATGCGAGATCTATCTCAGCAGACGAGCATTAATAAACCAAACTCTTCTGATGATGTTCGAGCAAATTTCATGGATTTGCTTCAAAATAAAATTGGTGAAGTTAATGACCAGCATAAAATTTCAGGGCAATTACAAGAAGCATATACTAAGGGTGATCCAACTGTATCGTTGGCTCAAGTTATGGTGGAGACACAAAAAGCAGGTATTTATACTCAGTTTACTATCCAAGCTAGAAATAAAATTGTAGATGCTTATCAGCAAATAATGAATATGACCGTATAGAGGATCCTTATGGCGATAATTGATGCAGAGCAAATATCCAAGGCTGCACAAGGTTTTAGTAGATTAAGTATTGTTCAACAGTTAACAGTGTTAATTGGAATTTCATTAAGTATTGCATTGGGTGTTTCTGTAGCTCTATGGTCTAGTAAACCTAATCTAGTACCTATGTATGCACAATTAGATCCTAGTGATACAGCACAAGTTATAGATGTTTTGCAAAAATCTGACATTGATTATGAATATAGTCAAGGAAATGGAACAGTATTAGTTCCTGCAAACATGGTTTATGAATTAAGAATGAAATTAGCAGCTCAAGGATTGCCAAAATCAAGCACTGGTGGGTATGAGCTATTAGATAAACCACAGGGTTTTGGTACAAGCCAATATATGGAGTCAATTAAAGTTCGTCGTAGTATGGAAGGTGAATTAGCTAAAACCATCACAGGTCTTGAATCAGTAAGAAATGCTAGAGTTCATCTTGGTATGGCCAAACAAAGTTCTTTTATTAGAAAATCATCTGTTTCTTCTGCAGCCGTAATGGTTGAGCTTATTCCTGGTTATATCCTAGATAGAGGTCAGGTAATGGGTATAGTAAATCTTGTATCAGCTAGTGTACCTGGATTAGATAAAAATAGTGTTTCTGTGGTAGATCAGAGAGGTAACTTGTTAACTGGAGCTAAAGCTGAAAATGGAGCCGTAGCTACTGAACAGCTTGACTATGTTAAACAGCGAGAATCTGAATTATCTCATAAAATTCTCAAATTGCTGGAGCCTATTTATGGGAAAAATGCTGTTATGGCCTCTGTGAATGCAGATCTCGACTTCACTTACAATGAAATAACCAGTGAAAATTACGAACATGATAACCCAGCAGTAAGAAAAGAGTCAACTGCTCAAGAAGGTGGTGGAAGATCTGGTCAATCTGGAGGTGTTCCTGGAGCATTATCAAATTCTCCCCCTAAAGCAGCAACAACATCATCTGGAAGTTCTCAGGATACAAATGAAGATTTTTCAGAGCAAAGTGAGCCATCTGGAAATTACCGTATTCAAACAAATCGGCAGTATGAGGTTGATCGATCTATTAAATATACAAAACAAATGACAGGTAAGGTTCTGAGAGTAACCACGGCAGTTGTTATCAATGATAAGGTTTCATATGATCAAAATGCTAATCCAACATTTACTCCTATTGACCCAGATGAGATTAGTCGTATTGAGTCTTTAGTTAAAGATGCTGTAGGTTTTAATGCTGAAAGAGGTGATACCATATCTGTAATAAATTCCTCATTTGCTAAACAGCCACCAATGATTGAAGATCCTAACTTACAAACACCTATGTATAAACAGGATTGGTTCACAACCTTAGTGAAGCAAATACTGTCAGGTGTTTTAATAATTATAATAATGTTGTCATTTATTAAACCATTAATAAATGGGATCATAAATAGCAAAAAAAATGATATTAACGAAATGAATTCAAAAAACTCTAGTTCACAAGGCAATTCATTAGAGCTTGAAGATAAAGATGAAATGTTACAGTTACCTGGACCTGATGAGAAAGTCTTGAAAATAAAAGAGCATGCGAAAGAACTTGCACACGACAATAGCAAAGAAGCCGCTCAAGTGGTAATGAATTGGATAGGTAGAGATAATGAATAGTAACATGGCTGGTCTGGAAAAAGCTGCTATTTTTTTAATGAATTTAGAAAATTCTGATGCAGCTGAAATTATTAAGTACTTAACACCCAAGCAAATTCAAAAACTTGGTGTGGCAATGTCAAGTTTAAGCAATGTTGATAAATCTGATGTTGACTCAGTAATTCATGAATTTGTTAACGATGTTGGAGGTCAAACAAGTATCGGGATTGATGCTCAAGCTCATATTAAAGATGTTGTAGTTGGTGCACTAGGCGAAGACAAAGCCAAATCAGTCCTAGATAGAATATTAACTGGCGCAGATACAAAAGGACTTGATAGTTTTAAATGGATGGAACCAAAGTCTATTGCAGAAATCATTAAAGTTGAACACCCGCAGATCCAAGCAATTGTCTTAAGTTATTTAGATGCAGATCAGGCGGCTGAAGTTTTTAGTCACATGGATGGTCAAAGAAATAGAAGTGAACTTCTAATGCGAATTTCAAAGTTAGAGTCAGTACAGCCAAATGCAATAAAAGAACTTAATGATATTATGGAAAAAGAAGTAATGAAGTCAGCCTCTGGGTCGGCTAAATATATAGGGGGCACTCAATGTGCAGCTAATATATTGAATCATTTAGATACATCATTGGAAACAGATATTATAGAAGATATTAAAAAACATGATCCAGAATTAAGCCAAGATATACAAGACTTAATGTTTGTGTTTGATAATCTACTTGATGTAGATGATAGGGGCATTCAGGCATTATTGCGAGAAGTATCAACAGAAAGTTTAATTTTAGCCCTTAAAGGCTCTGATACTGCAATAAAAGAGAAGGTGTTTAATAATATGTCTAAGCGAGCAGCTAAATTACTTGCAGATGATTTAGAAGCTAAAGGCCCAGTTAAAGTTAGTGAAGTTGAGCAAGCACAAAAAGAAATTCTTGAAATAGCACGTAGAATGGAAGATGCTGGTGAGATATCTTTAGGTGGTAGAGGCGAGGCAATGATCTAATGGATGAAGATATAGATTTTTTTAAAAATAATAGTGCTAAATGTAAACAGTGGAAATTCCCGGACTTAAGTGATTTTACAAAAACTGTGGAAGAAAATTTGTTGGATTCATCAAAGTCAGATAAAAATAGTAAAAGTTCAGAAATAGTATCTGTCGATATTGAAAAAATTAAAAAATCAGCATATGAACTCGGTGTTGTTGATGGAGTAAACCAAGAACTTAAGCGTGAAAAAGATAAAAACGAAACAGTAGCCAACTTGCTGAAAACAATTAATGAGTCTGCCGCAGAGTTTGGTCGAGATGTTGAAAGTACTGTAATCAAGTTGATTCAGGATGTTACTAATGATTTGTTCACACAAGAAATAAAATGTAATATGGTTCACTTGGAGGAAATGATAAGAATATCGTTAACAGAATTACCTCAAGATACTAAAAAAATAAAAATAATTTTAAATAAACATATGATAGATATATTGGACAAAACATCTGTGGATTTTGACGATTATGAGCATATAGAGATAATAGAAGATAATGAATTGTTGGCAGGGCAATGTCAAATAAAAACAGAACTTAGTTTTATTGAAATTGATCTTAATAAAAGATTAAAAAAGGTTATTGAACACATGTATAGCACAGAGAGTATGTAGTGAGTTTTTTAAATAGAGATAATTTAACCGATAAAATTAAAAACATCTCTGATCGCAGTGATGATATGAAAGTTTATGGAACATTAACTAGGTCCATTGGATTAACCTTAGAGGGTACTGGTTTTAAATCACGAATAGGGGAACAATGCAAAATCATTGGGGCATCAGGAGATACCTTTAATGCTGTGGTAACTGGGTTCCATAAGGATAAAATATATTTAATGCCATTATCTAACATTTTCGGTCTTGAGCCAGATTGCAAAATTCAACCACTTAATAAAATGGTTTCTATAAAGGTTTCGGATCAAATGTTGGGTAGAATTATTGATGGCGTTGGTAATCCTCTAGATGGGTTACCTGACATTATTGGAGAGGAACGCAGTATCTTTAGCCCAGTTAATAATCCTTTGAGTCGACGACAAATCAGTAAGCCAATTGATGTTGGTGTTCGAGCTATAAATTCGCTTTTAACTATTGGTGAAGGGCAGCGTGTTGGTCTAATGGCTGGTAGTGGGGTTGGAAAAAGTGTATTAATTGGTATGATTGCAAGAAATGTCAAAGCAGATGTCACTGTTGTAGGTCTAATTGGAGAGCGTGGCCGTGAAGTAAATGACTTCATTAATGATAACCTTGGTGCTGAAGGATTAAAACGTTCTATTGTAGTGGCATCTCCAGCTGATTACACACCAGTACAGAGATTGTATGGCGCCTATACATCGCTTGCAATAGCCGAATATTTTAGAGAAAAAGGAAAGAAAGTTTTATTAATTATGGATTCATTAACTAGATTTGCACAAGCTCAAAGGGAAATAGCATTAGCTATGGGAGAGCCTCCAGCTACAAAAGGTTATCCTCCATCAGTATTTACAAAAATACCAGCTTTAGTTGAGCGTGCCGGGACATCAAGTGGTCCCGGGTCAATTACTGGATTATTTACTGTTTTAGCTGAAGGTGATGATAATAATGATCCAATTGTTGATGCTTGTAGAGCAATTTTAGATGGACATATTGTACTAAGCAGAAATTTAGCTGATGTTGGACATTTCCCCGCTATAGATATAGAGAAATCAATATCTAGGTTAATGGACCAAGTTATTGATACGGAACATAAGTCCTTAGCAAAAGAAATAAAAAAAATATACACATGTTATAGTCGAAACAAAGATATTATTGACATCGGTGCATACTCAATCGGTACTAACAAAGACATTGATAGAGCTATAAAAAATATAAATAAAATAAATAATTTTCTTCAGCAAGATGTGAGTGAACAGTGTAATAGCGATGTTGCGATTAATTTTTTAAGAGAGTTAGTTGCAGGATCGTAAATGGATAAAGTTAAGACATACAAATTATTACAAAAATTACACAAAAGTAAACTTGATGAACTGTCAGTGAAAGTGTCACAAACACAAGATTATTTAAATAAAGAATCTGAAAGTGTTAAGTTACTAGAAAATTATCTTGATGAATATAGACGTTCATTTAATGAAAGCATTTCATATAAAAATAAAACATTATTAAGCATAACCTCCTATAATGCCTTTATGAAAAAACTTAATAGTATGCTTGATGAGCAACGCATTAAGATCTCAACTATTACTGAACGACTAGAGTCATTGCGATGTTCTTGGAGAGGGGAGCATGTTAATTATAATAAGTACGAAAAACTCATTCAAAGTATTACCGATAATGAGGAAAAAGAACTTAACAAGCTAGACCAGAAATATACTGATGAAATCAGTGTTGATGCACATTTGAGAAATATAAAAAAACATTAATGATTACAGCGTAGGTCGAACAATACTCAATTTCATTATCTATACTCTGTTTATATGAATGAGAAGGTTTGTAGGAGATACATATGTCTATTAGCTCAGAGTTAGAAGGTGATGCCCTAGTAATTAAAGTTCAAGGTAGATTTGACTTTAGTGCTCTAGAAGTATTTAAGAACTCTTATGAAAATGTGGAGCCAACACCAGGAAAGTATGTGGTTGACCTAGAAGGGTCTGACTATTTAGATAGTTCGGCGTTAGGTATGCTGTTACGTTTACGTGAATTTGCTGGTGGTGATGATGCAGATGTAAGCATTTTAAACTGTAACCCTGATGTAAAGAAAATATTAGTGGTTACTAAGTTGGATGAAATGTTTAATGTAGAATAAATTTTAAATGAAATGTTTAATATAGAATGAATTTTTAACAGTCAGTATGAGGTTGAATTATGCTTAAGAAGATGTTTGTGGTTTTTATTTCATGTATGTGTTTTTCAGTTGTGTATGCTAATGATGCAAAGCATAAGTGGGGATACGAAGTTAATGGTCCAGAATCATGGGGTAAACATTACGAGGACTGTCAATCAGGTATAGAGCAGTCACCTGTAAACATTGAAACAAGCACATATAATGTAGATAAAGAGATATCTCTTAATTTTCAAGATGGAATATTTTCCTATAAGCATAATGGACATACTCTTAAATATACTTTAGATCCGTTGAATAAAATGAATTTCATGGTTGTCGATGGGAAAAAATATCACTTACTTCAACTTCATTTTCATTCAAAAAGTGAACATACTTTAGATGGCAAAAGCTTTCCGTTTGAAATACATTTTGTGCATCATAGTGATGATGGCAGTTATGGTGTTTTAGGCATTTTAGGTGAGGAAGCAGCGGAGGGTGAGCAAGAGTCACCTATCTTGAGTCAACTCCTTGACCATGCTGATAGTGAGAAAACATTTATAATCAATCCTAGAGACTTAGCTCCAGCAGACATCACAGATGTTTTATTTAGCTATGACGGCTCTTTTACAACTCCACCATGCACCGAAGGTGTTCAGTGGGTTGTAGCCACAGAAAGATTAAAAGTTAGCAAAGAAACAATTGAAAAGCTGAAAAACCTAATTGGTCTTGAATTTAATGATAGGCCGGTTCAAGAGTTAAATGAGCGCATAATAGATTTGTCTAATTAAAATAATGGTATGTGAATTGCAATTATAATCTTGGTTTTCAACTAAGGCTTATAATTGTGCTAGATAATTTAAATAACCTAACAGCAAGTTCTATAAAATCAGAAAAAATAGGCGGGGATAAAATCCCCTCCTTCCAAAGCGAAGAAACTAAAAAATCATTTAATGATACTTTAAATAAAGAGGTAAGCTCTAAAAACAACACCTCTAAAAGTGAAGACAGCAGTAATTCTGATGTTAATGAAAGTAATAAAACAGATGAAAGCAATGAAAGTAGAGAGGAAAGCGAGGATAGCGAGACTCAAGATAAAGGCAATAATAGGCCGGATGAGGAATCAAATATTGCCGACTTAGTTGCTAATGCTGAACTCGATAGGCAAGAAGAACTTGATGATGTTGAGAAGTCAAAATTAGCATTTGCTGACCTACAAATGAAACCTCCAGCACAGACAGATCTAAATAATTCTGATATAGACACTGAACTCCAAGAAGGACTTTCCAAGTTGGATCCTGAGCTTGAGTTGTCAAAAAAAGCCACCAATAAAAAAGATAAACTATTATTTGAAGAAGCTGATGTTGAGTTAGACATCGACTCTGAAAAAAAAACAACTAACAATGATGCCATAATTAAGAATATACAGCTTGAAAAAGCAAGTAATTTGGAAGTTGGTAATTTAAATCAATTACGTGCAGCAGAAATGAAAAGTGATATTAGTGATTCTAAATGGGGCGATGAATTTTCACAAAAAGTTCATGTTCTTATAAATTCTAAAACTAAAGAAGCAAAGATCAGTATGAATCCTAGAGAGTTAGGTTCAATCAAAGTTAGAGTAGAGCAATCAGATAATGACTTGAAGTTGTCTTTCACTAGTGCAACAAGTAGAGTTTCAGAAGTAATCGAGACAAATTTATTTAAATTAAAAGATTTGATACAAAATGAGGGGATGAATCTAGTGGATGTAAGTGTGTCGTCACAAGATAGAGAAGAGCAAAATAATGATAACAATAAAGGAGGCCGTAGTTCTCATATTGCACAAGCTGAAGAAAAGGAAAGTAGTGAACATGTGATCAATATTAGTGATAACATCATTGATTTTTATGCTTGAAAGAGTCATTAAATTGACGAAGTTATAAATGAAAGATGAAAATTAGCAATGAAATCATTACGTTGTAATCATTGGCATATGTTATGCACTTATGTAAATAGTAAATTTATATGGTGACTGAAACATGGCAGATGATAAAAGAAAAAATGAGAACAATGAAGATAGTGAAGATAGTGAAGATAATGAAGGTTCAGGGAAATCTGAACTTGGCCTGAAAAAAATAATTATAATATCTTCAGTAGTATTTGTATTTATCATTGGTGGCGTTGTGGGCCTGCTGATGTTTCTCCTGTCACCTGAGAAGTCTACAGACACATCAAATGAAAACATCGATGCAGTTGAATCTAGCGAAGAAATAAACCCCAAATTAAAACAAAGCTATTTTTATACTATAAGACCACCATTTACAGTTAATTTTGTTGCATCAAGGAAAGCTAAATTTTTAAGGGTTAGTGTTGACTTAGTTATGAAGGATACAGATGCCATAGATTACATTGAAGAAAATCTACCATTTATTAAAAATGATTTAGTTGTATTATTTAGCAGTAGATCCTTTGATGAGTTGAAAACACCTGAAGGCAAAGAGCAATTGCGTTCTGAATCTTTAGAAAAAGTTAAAACAATTCTTAAGCGAGAAACAGGTAAAAGTTGGGTGAATAATATATTGTTTACAAGTTTTGTTATGGACTAATATCATATGTCAACAGACCAAATATTATCACAGGAAGAAATAGATGCCTTGTTAGGGGCAAATGATGAAGAGGAATTTGAGGAAGACGAAGAAAGTACTCAGATTTTTGACTTCTCTCATGACCGAATAGTTCGTGGCAGGATGCCTACACTTGAAATGATAAATGAAAGATTTGTTAGACATTTGAGGTCTAGCTTATTTGGGTTCATGCGTAAAACTATAGAAGTTTCAACACAAGGCATTGAAGTTTTAAGGTATTCTGAGTATACCAATAGCTTGTTTTTACCGACAAGCATAAATGTTGTGAAAATGAAGCCATTAAGAGGACAAAGTCTTTTTGTCTTGGATTCAAAATTGGTTTATATGTTTGTTGATAATTACTTCGGAGGTGAAGGAAACTTTTATCATAGGATCGAGGGAAGAGATTTTACCCCAACTGAAAATAGAATAATAATGAGATTGTTGGAAATGTTCTTTGAAGAATATAAGAAAGCCTTTAAATCAGCAGTTGAAGTAGATTTCGAATTGGTTGGGGCTGAAGTTAATCCATCAATGGTTAACATTCTAAGTCCAAGCGAAACAATTATAGTAAATAAATTTAGAATTGAATTTGATGGTGGATCAGGTGAATTTCATTTTTCCATACCATACGGAAAAATTGAACCAATACGAGACATTTTATATGCTGGAGTCCAAAGTGATAGCGATGATCTTGATTCTAAATGGGCGACTGCATTACAGCATGAAATTATAGAATCAGAAGTGACAGCAAAAGCAATTGTTGCAACCAAAGAACTGTTGTTAAAAGAAATTGTAGCATTCAAGGTTGGGGATGTTATTCCTATAAATATGCTTGAAAAAGCTGTGATGATTAATTCAGGAGTGCCAACACATCAGGTACTACTAGGTATATCAAATGGGTTGTATGCATTAAAAGTTTTAAATCCAATTAGTTACAAGGATGATAAAAGTAATGAGTGATAATGAAGAAATATCAGGTGAGGATCCGAAAAAGATAGATCTAGAAGAATTTACTGATGGTGGAAATGATAATCAAATAGGTGGGAAAAGTAATATAGATGTAATTATGGAGATTCCGGTAAAATTAAGTATGGAGGTTGGTAGTACCAATATTCCTATTAAAAATTTACTTAATCTTGGTCAAGGCTCGGTAGTTGAGCTTGATAGATATGCCGGTGATCCATTAGATGTCTATGTTAATGGTCGTTTAATTGCTCATGGTGAAGTGGTTGTGGTTAATGAGAAATTTGGTTTGAGGCTGACAGATGTTATAAGTCAAGCTGAAAGGTTACAACAATTAGGAGGAAGCGATGCATCTTAGTTATGAAGTTATTGCAGCATTATTTGTTTTTTTAGTAGTTGTTCTCCTTGTTCTTAAGCGGCAAGTAGAAGTTACTAATAAAAACAGCATAACAATAGATATTGAAAGCACTAAGTATTTAGGAAATAAACATAAAATTGCCGTGATCAGAGCTGATAATAAAAGAGTGTTGGTTGGAATAACTCAAAGTAACATTTCTCCTATATGTGAGTTATCCTCTGTAGTTTATACAACCAAAAACCAATCAGTTAAAGATGGTTCAGTTACAAATTTGAGAGATGCTATATGATACGTCTGCTTATTGTAATATTACTTTCTATATCTGGGAATGCTTATGCTGATGGGGGTTTACCATTTTTAGAAGTTACTAATGCAAGTGGGCAGGACCAAACTTTTTCAGTTAGTTTGCAAATAATAATGCTAATGACTTTGATGACAATGATGCCAGCATTATTGTTAACAATGACTTCTTTTACTCGAGTGATTATTGTTTTGGGGATGTTACGACAGGCGATGGGGATGCCTCAAACACCTAGTAATCAAATATTAATTGGAATGTCATTGTTTTTAACATTTTTTGTTATGTCGCCAGTGATGACACAAGTTTACGAAGAGTCGATAATACCATATACGGAAGAGAAAGTTAGTTTTTCAGATGCTGTGTCGACGGCACAATCACCAGTAAAAGGGTTCATGATCAAGCAAGTTAGATTTGAAGATTTAGAACTATTTGCTAACCTTGCTAAAATTCCAGTAGATATAGAAAGGGCTCTAGAGACCAAAGGAGAAAGTATTCCTTTAAGTGTCATGGTTCCAGCCTTTATTACTAGTGAAATAAAAACTGCATTTCAAATAGGATTATTGTTGTTTATACCATTTTTGGTTATAGATTTAATAGTTGCAAGTATCTTAATGGCGATGGGAATGATGATGTTGTCGCCATTGATTATTTCATTGCCGTTTAAAATTATGGTTTTCATCCTTGTCGATGGTTGGACCCTGATCATGGGAACTTTAGCCTCAAGTTTTGGATAAAATATGGATGCTGGCGTTATAATAGATATGTTTACTGATGGTATGAATACAGTAATACTTGCTGTAGCTATTATAGTATTACCTGGATTATGTGTTGGATTGCTAGTTAGCGTATTTCAAGCTGCTACACAAATAAATGAGCAGACTTTAAGCCTGATACCACGGCTTTTAACAACAATGTTTACAATTATTGTATGCGCCCCTTTTCTATTAAAACTGATACTTGCCTTAACTAATGATATGTTTGGTAATATAAATATACTAATAGGTTGATGTTGTGGAAATAGAGAATATTCAAGGGTTATTTGCAACTTACATATTAATTATGACCAGACTTACTGGGGCATTTATTCTTTCTCCTGTGGTTGGGACTAAATTAATACCTGTTAGAATTAAACTTACACTTACATTGTTATGTACATATATTGCATCTCTGTCTGTTCCTGTCGTTAGTGGAGATTTATGGGGAGCATCTCTGATATTGCTTTTATCTAAAGAGTTTGTTCTTGGTGCTCTGTTTGGGCTTATATTTAATTTGGTTTTCACTGTATTCACTATAGCCGGTGAAATAATTGGTATGCAATCTGGACTAAGTATGGCACAAATGAATGATCCTGTGTCAAATACATCGCTGCCGATTATTAGTCAAATATTCTTAATGTTTCTGGGTGTTCTTTTTATTAGCATGGATGGCTTGCAGCTTATTATTCAGGTGGTAATACAAAGTTTTGATATATTTAAAATTGATGAGATGATACCTCTTCGTGGTATGGCAAAAGAAGTAACACTGCTTGGTAGCTGGGTTTTTTCTTCTGCTATAAGAATAGCTTTGCCAGCAGTAGTCAGCCTATTAACCGTTAATTTTACATTTGCTATTATGACTAGAGCTGCTCCACAAATGAATATTTTTTCTATTGGATTTCCATTCACAATGGTTTGTGGCCTTGGAGTTACAGGCATGATGATTCCAATTATAGCGAGTCATTTCCAAGCAAACATGTTTGAATCTTTTACTTTTCTGAAAATGGTGGTGTTTAAAGAGAATGTCTGAAGAAAGTGGCCAGGAAAAAAGTGAAGACCCTACCGACAAGAAAAAAGAGGACTCGAAGAAAAAGGGTCAATCACTTCGTTCGAAAGATTTAAGTACCGCTATTGTTGTATTGTCAGCTTTCTTGTTATTTTATGTGTTTTCTAGTTCAATAATAGAAAAAGTACGCTTTGTATTTTCAATGTCATTTTCAGCTTCTCGTGAAGAAATATATAATCCAGTTTTGATGTTGAAAATGGTAGGTACGATTTTCACTACAATCTTTTATGAATTTATTCCATTTATGACATTAATGGTTTTAGCATCATTAGTTGGTTCTGTGCTTATGGGTGGTATACATTTCTCTGCTGAAAGTTTAATGTTCAAACTTGAGCGTATGAATCCAATAAAGGGGTTGCAGAAAATGTTTTCCCTTAAATCAATAGTTGAACTGGTTAAATCTGTTTTGAAATTTGTTCTTATAATATCTTTGTTTGCTTTAGCATTGAACACCTATAAAGATGATTTGTACCTATTGCAATCATATGGCTATTTGCAGGGAATTGCTGATGGTATGAATGATTTGTTTAGTATGTTGATAATTATCAGCATGTCACTATTTATAGTTTCCATGGTGGATGTGCCTTTTCAAATATTTGATCATATTAAAAAATTAAAAATGACTAAGCAGGAAGTTAAAGACGAATCTAAAGACCAAGAAGGTAAACCTGAAGTTAAAGGACAAATCAGGAAGAAACAACAAGAGTTGAAAAATAAACGCATGATGAATGATGTTCCTAAAGCTGATGTGATTATAACTAATCCAACCCATTATGCTATCGCAATAAAGTATGATCAAGATGATGGTAAAGCTCCTATTGTTGTAGCTAAAGGGCTCGATAATATTGCGTTAATGATTAACAAAGTTGCTAAGGCTCATAATGTAACTTTTGTTGAAGCACCACCGTTGGCACGTTCTTTGTATTACCATGTAGATATAGGTGGGGAAATTCCAGGGGGATTGTATGTTGCTGTTGCTCAAGTATTGGCCTATGTCTATGAGCTTGAAATGTTTAAATCTGGGAAATCGAAGTATCCCAATAAACCTTATAAGTATGAAATACCAGATGAATTACAGAGAAAATAGAGTAATTGGAAATGTAGATGTCTAATAGAATAAGTGTTTTTTTCAAAAAAGAAGCTTTAGTGCCAATATCAATTGTGGCATTAATTGCTATGATGGTTTTGCCAATACCCACATTGTTATTGGATATATTATTTACTTTTAGTATTGCTTTATCTTTATTAATATTGCTGGCGTCAATATATACACAAAGACCACTGGATTTTGGCGTTTTTCCAACTGTATTACTTTTTGGTACATTATTTCGCTTGGCTTTAAATATTGCATCTACTAGAGTTGTATTACTTAACGGTCATGAGGGAGGTCATGCTGCAGGTAATGTAATAGAGTCATTCGGTGCTGTAGTAATTGGAGGCAATTATGCAGTAGGTCTGGTAGTCTTTACAATCCTAGTTATAATAAATTTTGTAGTGATTACCAAGGGAGCTGGACGTGTATCTGAGGTTTCTGCACGATTTACGTTAGATGCTATGCCTGGCAAACAAATGTCAATTGATGCTGATTTAAACGCTGGTGTTCTTACTCAGGAGGAAGCTAAAAAAGCAAGAAAAGAAGTATCATTGGAAGCAGACTTTTATGGCTCTATGGATGGAGCTAGTAAATTCGTTAGAGGTGATGCAATTGCAGGAATTCTAGTCTTAATAATTAATCTCATTGGCGGTATAGCTATAGGTATGTTGCAACATGATTTAGGCTTTGAAATAGCAGCTAGAAATTATGCACTACTAACTATCGGTGATGGATTGGTTGCACAGATACCATCACTTTTAATTTCAACAGCCGCAGCAATAATGGTTACTAGGGTTGCTAGTGATGAAGATATAGGCTCAGAAATCATTGATCAACTATCATTCAACTCAAAACCTTTTTATATTTCCGCCTTAGTTTTAGGGTTGTTTGGCATTGTTCCTGGAATGCCACATATAGCATTTATATCTTTAGCAGTTGTTTTGTTTTTAGTTGCTAGAGGAATAGATGGTGACAATGTTTTGGATAAAATATTTGATAATTCAAAAACTCCTAGTTCAGATAAAATCAATAGTCCTGGTGATAAAGTTTCTACTGGAAATGATAGTAATGCCGATGATGAACCAGTTAATGGTCAGATTAAAGATAAGGAACTAACCTGGGATGATGTCCAAGAAATTGATGATATCAAGTTGGAAATTGGATATAAATTGATTTCATTAGTAGATGAAAGTACCAGTGGCGAATTGATGAAAAGAATAAAAGGGGTTCGCCGCAAAATATCACAAGAGCTGGGTTTCTTAATTCCTACAATACATATATGCGATGATATAAATTTACCACCTAATAATTACAGAATCTCTATCTCAGGAGTAACATCTGCTGAAGATAAAGTGTTCCCAGATAAAGAAATGGCAATAGACCCTGGCGGAGTTTTAGATGAACTATCTAATAGTACAAAAGCAAAAGATCCATCTTTTGGATTGGACGCATATTGGATTGATAAAAGTGATAAGCAAAACGCACAAACGTTAGGTTATACAGTTGTAGATCCCAGCACAGTATTAGCAACACATTTAAGTCAGGTTATAAATAAAAATGCTTATAAATTATTACGACATGAGCAAACCAATAAAATGCTAGATAAATTAAAAGAGAACAGTAGTGTTTTGGTTGAGGAATTAACCCCTAAAACTTTAGCCCCAGTAGTAATAGTTAAAGTGTTGCAAAATTTACTAAGAGAGCAAGTTCCGATCAAAGATTTCAAAACAATCGTAGAAATACTAGCCGATTTTGGTCAGAAAACTCAAGACCCATTATTGTTAACAGAAGCTGTTCGTTCAGGATTAGGACCAATGATTATACAGCAAATTAATGGATTTTCACAAGAGTTGTCAGTTATTACTTTTGAACCGGGATTAGAGCAAATTTTGCAAAAATCTCTAGAGGCAGGCTCACAAGGTGACATTGTAATAGAACCTAGTTTAGCTGAGAAGTTGCAACAAAGTATTGCTCAGTGTGCTGAAAAACAAGAAATTGATGGCAACCCTATGGTGCTGCTTGTATCATCTCAAATTAGGGCTTTTGTATCTAAATTTGCCCGCAGTATAGTATCAGATTTATCAGTTTTATCGTATCAAGAAGTGCCAGATGACAAACAAATTAGAGTTGTCGGCACTATTGGGAGCTCATAATGGAAAATAATATTAGAAAGATAAAGATTTCAGCAGATAATATGGCCACAGCACTTAGGATTGTGAAAGAGAGATATGGTTCAGATGCATATATTCTACACGAGGAGCAGAAAGATTCACGGGTACATTTAATAGTTGCTACGGCATTAAATACTACGGATAGTGATGGGGAGGTTATCGATAGATTAGTTGCAGACACTCCGCAGATTACTGAGTCTTTAAATCATAATGATGATATTTTAAATAAAGAGATCTCGACTATGAAAATAGAAGAGATACCAAGTAGTAAAAAAATTGATGATTTAGCTAGAGAGTTAGATAGTATAAAGGCATATTTAGAGCACTATTTGCCCAAATTAATTTTAGATAAATATCAAAATGATTCTGCCGTCAAATCATTGATTTTAAAACAAATGGTTAATAATGGTTATTCAATGGCATTTGCTAATGAAATAATTAATAAATTACCTAGCTCAGTCAATGCTCATAATTATCTTGGAATGCTGAAGGAACTGTTAAAACAAAATATTAATACAACAAGTTTAATTGATATAATTCAAGGAAAGAAGGTTTTATTTGTTGGACCAGGTGGTGTTGGAAAAACCAGCGCGATTATTAAACTAATAAAGATGTTAGTTGCCAGACAATTGCCGGACAATATTAATGTCGTAGGTATGCCTTCTAATTGTATAGCTGAGCATGAATCTCTAAAAAGATATGCGGGGATTATGAACTGTAATTTCATTGAGCTTGCAAAGGCCACTCAAGAAGATATGACTTTTATCGGCAAACCCAATACAACCACACTGTTCGATACATCACAATATATACAAAATAAACCTGAAACAATTCAAGATATAAAAAGAATAATTAAGATATTGCGCAATCAAGTTATTGTTGTTTTAGTGCTTAGTGCAAATTCAAGAACTAGCATCATGGATGATTTGATTACATCATTAAAAGAACAAATACATATTGACGGGGTCGTGTTGACAAAAATTGATGAGACAGACCAAATGGGAAATGTAATAGAGCAGACTATAAAAAACAAATTAACTATATTAGGTTTTGTAAATAATGAAGATAAAACCAAACCAATGTACTTGTTAAATGAAGATGAAATAGTGATAAAAACATTAGAACATCATATTAAAAACAAGTTCACTGAAATATCTTTTTTCAATAAAAATGAACTAAAAAACATAGGGGTAGACAATGCAGTTTAAATATGTTGTTGGAATTACTGGAGGTAAAGGTGGGGTTGGAAAAAGTAATATAGCTGTGAACTTGGGATCAAGTTTAGCAAAGCTAGGCTATAAGCCACTAATAATAGATGCTGATATAAATTTGGGTAATATTGAGCTGCTCCTAGGCGTTGAATCAAAAAATAACATTATGGACTTGTTATCTGGACGATGTGATATTGATGATGTTTTAATTCAAGCATCGCCACGACTTGACATTTTACCTACAGGTATTGCTAGGAACACTACTGTGGAGTTAAAAAGTACGGATGTATTATCAATAATTAGCCATATTGAAAGAAGCTCAAATAATCATGATGTAATTATTGTTGATACTAGTTCTGGTGTTGGTGCGACAGTAATGAATATGTTGAGATTGTGCCAAGATATACTTGTAGTGGTATGTAATGAGCCAACATCGATTATGGATGCATATTCCTTAATAAAAACCATGAATATAAAATTAAAACGCAATACCTTTTCATTTTTAGCTAGTATGGTTAATTCAGAGCAGGAGGCTAAAAATACATACCAGTCGTTGGTGAGAGTTACAGATAACTTTTTGGATGTAAATTTGAAATATTTTGGTCATGTATTGAGAGATAACTTTGTAGCTAAAGCTATAAAACAACAAGAGCCATATGTTCTTAAATATCCAGAGGCGAAAGCTTCAAAATGTATTCTTAATATAACGAAGAAAATCATGTATAGAGCAAGTACAAGTAAAGGCGAAGGAACATTGCTTAGAGAAACAAATTCAAATTGAAAAGAGAAAGTAAATGAGTCAATATGAAAAAAAAATAAATCTAACTGGCATGGTTAAAAAACAT
>Ga0066609_10000370_pt1 | contig 30305 bp, 23 predicted proteins | sample SaaInlV_DNA_150m_FD_60378 | JGI IMG/M metagenome (GOLD analysis project Ga0066609, IMG submission 60378) | Marine microbial communities from expanding oxygen minimum zones in the Saanich Inlet - SI075_LV_DNA_150m | ecosystem: Environmental > Aquatic > Marine > Unclassified | place: British...
ATGTTAATAGTAATTATGTGAAGATTAAAGGAAATGTTTATATTATTTCAGTATTGATTGATATTCCTGAATTTAAGTTATATGATTAAAATTATTTAATTAGGTTTTTTACATTTTCATCAAATTTTTCTCTATTTTTAACATATAATCTACCAGCTTCAGGATTTGCAGCAGAAGTTGGATCTGGATCAGTAAAAAGTGATCTAATAGAAAGTAAAGCAGTAGATATTTTTAAAGAAGGTGACCATTGGTCTTCTCTTAAAATATCAACACATATATTACCATTTTGATATACATTTGGATGATACATTTTTGTAATAAATTTAATTTTAGGTGGTGATAATGGATAATTATTAGGTATGTTAATTTCAAGTTCATAAATTCCGTCCTGATAAGGTGAATTGTCTGGTCCTTTAATTTTTGATGTAAATTTTTGAATATTTCCGTCTATAGGTATAATTTGAATACCTTCAACATTATTTTCGGAAAATTCACTAATTTCACGAGTTATTCTCTTTATAGCTTTTTGAGAGATCATAATACAAATAATATAAGGTATTTGTATTATAATAATTTCAATCAATTTTTTTAATAATTAAATGAATTCAAATTGTTGAATCTATTTACATAAAATTAGATAGATTACCAACAAGATTAGATGAAGATTCAGCTTGAGGAGCCATCATTGATGGTGACATCATTTGTTGTCCCATCATTTGTTGAGGCATCATTTGTTGAGGCATCATTTGTTGAGGCATCATTTGTTGAGGCATCATTTGTTGACCCATCATTGATTGAGGAAATTGTGGAACAGAAGGATTATCTGTGGAAGAGTTGTTTCCATTAAAATTTTTTAAACCACTAATAATTCTATCCTTTTCATTTTCATCATATGGAACTGCATCGTTAATTAACATAGGATCAATTTGACTAGGAGACATTGCTTGTTGCATCATACCTTGTGTCATCATTTGATTCATCATTTGTTGTTGATTCATCATTGGTTGTTGTTGACCCATCATTTGTTGTTGATCCATCATTGGTTGTTGGCCCATCATTTGTTGTTGACCCATCATTTGTTGTTGGCCCATCATTTGTTGTTGGCCCATCATTTGTTGTTGATTATTTAAACTAAATTCTTCAATATCATCATTTTCTAAATATTTTCTAATTTCTTCCGAACTATTAGTATTATTTTTCTTAGATGTTTTTTTAGAATTTTTACTAATTTTTCTAGATCCAACTTGTTTCTTTGAATTCCTTGGCATATATATGAAACTTTAGAAAAAAGTTTTATATGAAATATTTTACATATTTATTATAATTTTCTAAAACATTTTTCATGAAATAATAAATCATACTAAGAATCAACTTTTGTTGATTCTTATTATGTTCATGAAGATCATTAATCTAAAAATAATAAATTTAATTTTTAATTTGATCTCTAATATGTTTTGTTTCGTCCATAAGTTCTTGATATTCATTTGATCCATTTATTCCATAATCATTTTGTAATTTAAGAGCTTTATCAACAATGTTATTAAATTCATGTAGACCTTCTTTTAGAATATTATTATAATCACTATATGCTTTCTTTTTTATTTTATTATATTTTTCTTTGGCAACTCTTCTATTATTTTCGTTCATTAAAAGTTGTTTTTTTATTTCAAATTCTTTTCTGATATCATAAATATTTTCATTAAATTGTAAATCAAATAAAAATTCACTACCAGATTTTACAGGTGAATAAGAATATTTTGAGTTTTCATTCCTAATTTTTGTTTTATCTTGACAATTACAAATAACTATTATTTTACCTTTTTTAGGTTTAATTATTTTATTAATTCCTTCTAACTTAACTTCACCACCTTCAAAATTATTTAAAAATCCTTTAACAGAATAAATAATTTGATCTTGTAAATTTCCAGATTTATGTACAATAGAGTCATGTCTAGATTTATTTATATTGTTTGAGGAATGGTTTATCTTTTGTATATTTATTGGTTGTGCATTATCAGTAGGTACCATAATTAACTTTGATATTTGATTAACAATATTATAAAGAGTTGCATCTATATTATTGTGTAATAACACATTATTTTTATTTTTTTTTAGATTTGATTTTAGTTTATTATTGTAAAGATGAATAAGATGATCTGATTCTTTTTTTGTTAAAAAGTTATTTATTGTAAATATTGGAGGATTAGTAGAAATAATTTCTATGTTATTGTCTTTATTTTTCATTTTATTAATATTTTTTAATAGTATGCCGTAATTAGGATATGTATTAGTAGATTGATTAACAAATTCTTCTTTATAATTAAATTCAGAATCTAAATAAATTTGGCATGATTTCACGATTAAAATTATTAATATTATTAACATTAGTATATTTTTATTATTATCTAACATATATAGAGAGATTTAGAATAAATCTTTCTTTCTAACTTTGTAAAATTAAATGAATTTAGATTAAATTTAAAAATTAAATAAAAAATTTAATTTTTATATTTTTTATTTATTTTCTTTTTTTTTCTTTTTATTTCTTTTTTATTTGATTTTTAATTTCGATTATAGTTTCTTTTAATTTCTTATTTTCTTTTTTTAGGTCTTTAATTTCTTTTTTATAACCATCCTCAATATTTCTAGATAATTCATCTTTTAAATCTTTGAAAGTCATTTTTTGAAAAAATATAGAATCTTTTATTTGTACTGACCAACTAACATTTCCATTTGATAAAATCATATATCCTTTTTCTTTATCAATTTTTGTAAGGAATCCACCTAATCTAAAGTTTTTATTTCCACTCTTATCTGTAGTAAAATATCTTAAATGAGCATTTAATGAAACAACGCTAATATCATCTACTCTTTTATATTCTTCAAGTTTTTCTTTAATATCATCAGGTGATAAATTTTTTTGCATTGAATTTTTAGTTTTTTCATCATCTTTAGTTAACCTTTTAGTTTTGTTATTGTTATTATTCATATATATTATAATTAGATTTTTTTCTTTAATTTAAATCAATTTTTAAATTAAATCAATTTTGTCATTAAATAAATAAATTAATGATAATAATATAATTAGTACTAATAAAAACACATATTTTATACTACAGTTATCATTTTTGAGATCAGTAAAAGATTCTTTATTTTGAACAAGTTCGTTTCTCCATATATTTAATTCATGTATTTTTCCACTGAATCCTTTATCATTATTATTTAATGATTTACCAATATTAATTTTTGAAAGATCTGTCATAATTTCAATTAATTTAAATTTTGGTTTTAAAGATCCAGTTAAAATAGAATTTACATATAATCTTATTTCGTTTGTATCTCCATTTAATACCATTATAATTCTTGAATTATTAAGTTCATTAAATTTTATATTTGTGTTAGTTATAAACTCTGGATCTCCTGTTTTAGGAGTAATAGTTACTGTTAAATTTCCTTTAAAAATGTCTTCTTTACTCCAATAATTTAGAATAATAGAGTCTTTATCAGTATCTTTTCCTAATTGAAATATACTTGATCCTGTATTATTGTCATTATTTTTAGTAGTTACTAATGTTTCTATAGAAACTATATTTTGATTTTCTAATATATTATAGTCAAATGTTAGATAAGATTTAGAAACTATAGAATTTTTATTAAATAAAAGTGAATTTTCTAATATACTGATATCATTACCAATTAATTTTCCATTTTTACTATTAAATTGTATCTTATCATTCGCATCATTTTCAAAAGTATATGAATGTATTAATGTTGGGTTAACATTATTTCCATTTGGATTAGTATTTATTCCAGTTTGCTCTGCAAATTTATTAATCTTGTCCATTTCTATATTTGTTCCAGGAATTGGTAATACATTTTCTAATTTTCCTTGTTCATTAGCTTTCTTCATACCTGACTGTATGTTTTTTCTTTTTGATTGTTTAGGTGTTGGTAGCATGTTAGGTAATTTTTTTACAAAACCAAGTGCATCGTTCAATCCTCCTTTTGCTGCATCAAATGCACCCATAATTCCATCTTCCATAGCATCAAATGTTCCCATAGTTGTGTCAGCAACTTCATTCATAGCAGAAGTTGCTCCACTTTCTATAGTATTTATAGTATCATTAAATCCTGTTTCCAATGTTGATATAGTAGAATTAAAACCTCCTTCAATAGAATTTAGCGTACTATTAACTCCAGATTCTATTTGATTCATAGTATTATTTGCAGTATTTTCTATTGTGTTAAGAACACCCATTGCTTCTTTTTGTGCATCTTCTACTAATTTATCAGCATTATTATATGCGTAAGTAGCACCGTCTGCAATTTGATTACCTATATCAGTAACTTGATTGATCATACTATTTACAGAATCAGATAAATGTTTATCGTAAAGTTGTAATCCTGCATTTATTTGACTTGTAGCCCAAGAATTGGCTTGGTTATAAATTCGATTTGCACTATCTTTTAGAGTATTAACAGCTTTATTTGCTTCGTTTACAGTACTATTATAAGCAGAATTTCCTGCATTAACTAAACCATTTTTTATATTTTGGAATCTATTTTTAATATCATTTGCAGCATTTTTTGCACTATTAATTAAATCTGATGGACTCCAATGTTCAATAATATCATTTTGTCCATATTTTTCTATAATTACATCCAAGTTTTTTAATGATTTTTTCAATTTATCAATTGATTCTATCATTTTTACATCCTTTTTTAGAATTTTTACATCGGTATAGTTTTGAAAAATTTTTGAGTATAACTTTTTTTGAGAGATTGAAAATTTATCTTCTTTACACAAGCTAGCAAAAGTTTCATGAAATTGTTTATTATTTAGAGTATTATATTTCTTCATTAAAATAATTTAGGTTTTATTTTTCATAAATTATTTTATTTTATGTGAATCTTACTTTGTTTTTAGACTTATCGAATATTTTTTTCTATTCAGCGTATCTGAATGGATTTATAATAATATACAAAAGTTACTGTGAAAATTAACAATATAGTAAGAAATTTTCTTCCACAGTTAAATGACTTATTATCTAAACTATCATCACTCAACATATTAATAAATTTTTCTGTACCAGGAATTGGAGGCATAATTTCTGGTTTTGGAGTATTATAATTCTTAGTACTTGCTTTTTTATCACTTTTTGTAGATTTAGTATCAGTTAAACTTAATAAACTATCTTTAACAGTTCTAAATAGTCCTAATATAAAATCTAACATCTTGCCAGGAGCATCCATTAATTCATCAATTAAACCTCCAACCTCGTCGATAACATCCATTATACCATCTTTAAGAGTATTACCCAAATCTTCGCTAAAGCTTGCTATTTCATTTCCCATTGATACAAAACTAGATTCCATTTGTTCACCCCAACTGTTAAATTCACCTACCATCGAATTACTTGCATCCGTTGCTGTATCTGCTACTGCATTACCAAAGTCTACCAAACCACCCTCTATTTCAGCAGCAGCAGATTCAGCCGTATCCGCTATATCATTACCAATATCTATCGCTTGATTAGCAATTTGATTACCTATTTTAGTAGCCTGATCTAATGCACTGTTTGATAATTCTTTTGCTTGGTCAGCTATTTTATTAGCATACTTAAGACCGGCTGAAGTATATTCATTAAACTTTTTTGTAGCTGCGTCTTTTAATTGATTTGCTTTTGCCATCATTTCGTTGTAATATTTTGTAGCAGCAGCAACAAGTTGGTTTTTCAATTTAGTAGCAGCTGCAATCATACTATTATAATGCTTTTTACCTTCTGCTTCTAGTTTTTTCCATGTATTAGTTGCAGCATTAACAGTTCTATCAAATGCTCTTTGAGCACTTCTCCACGGACAATCCCAACATATTCTAATTCGCGGTAATCTGATTCTTACTCTCCAATCTTCTACTTCTTTTCCTTTTAATTTCCATAATATACTTAATACAAATTCTCTTATTTTTTTTAACATTTTATTATTATACTTTCAATTAGATATTTTGTTTTGAATAATAAAACATTAGTAAATATTCGATTAATTTAGCTGAAAAAATAATAATTATAAATAGTACAATATAATTATTGTGTACTTTTTCATTCATACTTGATGTGAATTTTTCCTTATTTTTCCAGTCTCCAGAAAATGCTCCACCAAAAATAGTATCAATACTTTTTTGAATTCCATATTTTACTGCATTTTTCTTTTCTAAAATTTCTTTAGATGCAGCTTTTTCAGATACTTCAATATCAGATATAATACTTTCAGATTTTTTGGACATTTCATTATTTACTTCAATTCCTTTATTATCTGTTTCTTTTATTTTATTATCATTTTCTCTATCTTTATCTTGTTGTAAATCAATACTTCTATCATAAGATTCATAATTTTCATTTCCTTCTAATTCGCTATCAGATCCACCAATAGCTATTAGTTCTTCATTTGTCATACTATAATTATAAATACAATCTCCACCAACATTCATACAATCTTCAAATGTTCTACCGTCACTAATCATTTTATCACGGTAAGTATCCTTTAATTTGTTATTACATTTTTGATTACAATGTGATATTTTAGTATTTTGATCTATATTTATATAACTGTCTCCCCATTTATCATAACAATATCCAGAATTTTCATCTGCAAATTTCTCAATATTTTTATATTTATTATTAGAAAAGTTTGTAATATTTTCATTTATTTTATAAATATATTTTAAAGACATTATTATTATCATTGAGAATTAATTTTCTAATTTATCATTCATACAATTAAGCAATATTAACAATATCAATACTAAAAGTAAAATCAGTATAGTTATCTTTTTTTTATTAAATCTTTTTTCTTCATCACTAAAACCTTCTACCTGTTCTTTATCTATTATACTAAAAGTAAGATTGCCGTCTTTATCAATTAATTCAGGCTCTTCTTTATACCCGTTGATTTTAGATGTACTCGATGGATCATCTGGATTTTGAGTTATTAATTCTTTCTTAGATGCTTTCTTTTTAGATTTACTAACAAATTTTATATTTTTTAATCTATCAAATTGACCACTAAGAGTTCTCAAAAAATCTTGAGCCCATTCAATATTAAACCAATCTTGAGATATTAAAAAATTCAAACCATCTTCAGCTATACTAACAGTATCATCAACAACATCTTCAAGTTCAGATGCAGCTATATTTGCAGAGTCTACAATTCCATCTTTTATAGTATTAGCAGTACTTTCCATTTCTTTAGCAAAGTTATTAGCAGTACCTGTTACAACATTACCAATATTTTTTCCTTGGTTTTCAATTGCTTTACCTGCACTATTTGCAGTTTTTTCTATTATATTTATACTATCATTAAAACTATCTTGAGCGATTTGTGCTGCTTGTTTAGCACTATTTTCTATAAGTGCAGCTTTTCTTCTTGCTTCTCTAACTAACGCATTGAAATATTTTTTACCTGCATTTTTAGCTGCATTTAACGTATCAGCTAAAAGCATTCCTCCTAATTTTACAATATCTTCGGCATAGTTAACTGCAGAATCAAAACCATCTTCAATATATCCTCCTACCATATTGGCAGCAGTAACTGTATCATCTACAACATCACCAACAGCTCCTGCTACATCATTAAAGAAACTTGCTATTTTACTTCCTCCTCCTCCCATTTAATTATAAAAAGATTTAGAAAAAAATCTTTTAAAATGAAGAATAATTATTAAAATAATTAGAAGGTTTTAAATTATTATCTATATCTGAAAAACTTTCTAAACAAGTATCTAGTGCACACTCTCCTATATTTCCATCATTATTTTTACTTTTAGTCCATTCTATTTCATTATATTTTACTCCTGGAATATTTAATTCGTTTATATCTTTTATAGTAGAATCAAGATTATCATCTGCAGTTTTTTGATTATATTCAATCTCTTTAACATTTATACCGATTTGATTTAAATTAAAGATAGCTTCTTTACTAATTAAAGTATTTGTAGAAATATCAGCAGATGTTAATTCTTCATCATCATCATTTAGTTGTATTTTATGGGGTGAATTAACCATACTAGCTTTTGTTTTTGAATCCTTAATATTATTTCTTTTTACTTTTTTTGGTTTTAATCCTAATAGTAATTTTTCTCCTAAACTTCCAAGATCGCCAACAAAATCGGTTAATGATCCAGCAAGCATGTAAAATGTGTCAGTTACAGCAGTCCATGCAGATTCTAAACCTGAATATACATCATTTATTACTGAAATGGCTCCATCTTTAACAGTATCGACAGTATTTAATACTGCTTCACTTGCATCATTATATATTCCAACAGCAACATCTTTTGCATCATTAATAAGTCCAGTTGCTTGTTTTACAGCGTCATTAAATGTTTTTTGAACAGCACCTTTTGATACATTATAGGCTTCAGTTGTTGCGTTTTCTATAAACGAAGCTGCTTCTAATGCAGCCTCCTGTGCAGCATCAATAATGTTTGTAAAAGCTTTTTTTGCATCATCAACCCATTTTTGAAATACATTTAGAGCATTTCCAGTAAATTTAATCAAGTTAAAATGTTCAGTAAGTCTTTCATCATTAAAAGAGGTTAATGCATTCAAATTATTATTTTCTAATAATATCATTTCATTAACCATTCCTTCAATATTATCTAATTTTTTTAAAATAATTTTTCTATTACGATTAAGTAAATTATGATTTAATTTTTCTGGATTATTTCTTCCATCAATTATAGATTTAGTTAATTTATTACATGTTAACTCAAATTTATTTTTTTTATCTTCAGATATTACTAAATTAAATTTTTGTTTATTATAGTTTGAATCCATCTTTTTATTTATATACAAACTTTTAGAAATTAAGTTTTTATATAAATAATTTATTTAAGTTATTCGGATTGTAACTTGATTTATTTTGCTACTAAAATTTTGACATTTTAAGAAAATTATCTTTTACAATTTATCCATTTAATAAATAAACAAGTTACTAATGAAAGAGTAATAAATGTTATTATTAACTCATGTAATTTATCTTTATTGCATATTTTAACATTTGTGAAACATTCAGGGTCTTTTGATTGAACTAGATTTTGACATCTTCCATCTTGAGATCCCGGAGTATTACCCATATTTGAACAATAAGTTTGCATTGTTTTAAATTTAATCTTATATATTTGGTTAGTAGATTTACATTTATTTTGTTTTTGTATATCTTTAATTTTTTGTTCAGATGAGTATTTAGCATTTTTATTTCTAATTTCACTATCATTTTTCATACTATTTACTTTTTCTTTTGATTTATTTATAACTTCATCTGTTTTCTTTTTTGTTATATCTTGTGTGTCTTTAATTTTTTTTAATTTTTCATCTTTTTTAGCATTAATTTCATTCATAGTTTTAGTAAAATCAGTAGGTTTTAATGACAAGTTATATCTTAAATCTGTATTGGCATATTGAGATAATAATTTTTTTCCATCAAGATATTGTGTTGGAATTAATTTTCCAGCAGAATCTTTTAAAATCACTACTGCACCATTTGGATAATATTTACCTGAATGACCATTTTGATATTGATCAAAATATATCCTACCAATAATAATATTTCTTCCTAAATCTAGTGTAAATATTCTTTGCAAATCTTTATTTGGATCTCCGTCATTATAATTACCAGACCACCCAGACCTAAAGTCTAATACTGGAGTATTAATATTATTTTCAGCATATATTCTAATTCTAGTAAAATTAAAGCATTTTTTATTTTGTATTTCTAAAAATCTTACAGAAATTTCATTATTACTTAAAACTGATTTCTTATTTTTATTTTCTGCTGCTCTTCTTAATTCTGAATTTTTTTTTGCTTTATTCACATAATCTTGTTTTGATGTCATATTTATTAATGTTATCTAGAAAAAATAAAAAGTATAATAAGTTAATTTAATTGAATAAATAAAAAGTATAATAAGTTAATTTAATTGAATAAATAATTATTCAATTATATTAATTAGATTCAACAAAGTTGATTAAATATATCTTACCAATAAACTTGACTTGCGTATATAATTAAAATAATTATAAAACAAAGATTAATAAAATTCCTAAAAGTTTTTTTGAATTCAGATTCTACAACTGTCATATAGAAAGATATAGATTAAAACTTTCCATATTAAAAATTATATTGAGATTTAAATTAATTTAAATAAAAAATAATAAGGATTAAATCATAGATTCATAATATAATTCAGACTTTGGAATTACTCTACCTCTTATATACATTTTAATTATTACAAAAATTCCAAAAAGATATATAAAATAAAATACATCACCACTCATACCTTTATCTATAAACATTCTGAAAAAGTTAATAACACCTCTGATATAAAAAGGAAAATATGAAAGCATTTCATCAATAATTTCATTTAATTTTCCTTTACGAACAGTTTCTGAGAAATTTTCTTTATACTTTTTAGTAAGTTTCACCATATAAAAAGAATTAGAAAATCTTAATAAATTAAATTTAAATTAGAATTTTAATCAATTTCATTCAAAAGATCAAAAACTATAAAATTATTTTATCTTTTGAATTTCTTTAATTTCTTTAATAAGACTAAATATTTGCTTATCTAGTAATAAATTTCTATAATCCTTTTTAAGTATTTCTATTGCATGTCTATTTAACATTGAAAATAATTTATCTTTCCACTGAAAATGTCTTCCTATATTCTTCCCGTTTTCATTTTTAATTTGAACGGAAACTGGAATTCCTTTTTCAACTTTATCAAGTTGTGTTTCTTTATTTCCTTTATGGGAAATAATCTTAGTAACTTTACCAAGAGTAACTATTTCTTTTTCTGTTTTTGCAAAAATTGGTGTACCCTTATGAAGAGTTCCATTTAATACTTTAATTCCAAAAAGAAAATTATCTTTTCCTCCTTTTCGGAATACATGTTTTTCATCAATTATCATTAGACAACATGGAAAAACTACTTTTCCGTTACTTATATTTTCTTTTTTTCTTTCTTCTATAATTATATCCTTTCTTTTATTATATTTATCAGATAGATCATATAAAATATCAGAAGATATAAGTTCAATATTATTTGTTATTAATTGTAATTTCAGTTCTTCTTCTTCTAACTTTTGAGTTTTTGAATTAAAATATAAGATAATCTTATTTTCTTTATATTCATTTTTATCTATTGAATTAGAAAATTTAATAACAGATAGTTTTTTAACAAGTCCTATTTCACCTCCAATAATAGGTATTTTATTTTCAATTAAATGAGTAAATACTGCATCAAATTCACCAATTGTTGGAACTATTAAGTATACACCACTAGTTGAAAATTTTGAATTAAACTTTTTCCAAAATTGTTTCATTTCCATTTCTGCTTGAGCAATTATATCACATCCTTCAATATCATTTTCTAAAGTTTTATAAATTTTAGATCCGCAAAAAGCACCAGAGAGTTCATTGCCATAAATTCTCAATCCACATGAAGCTTGTGCTGAATCAATATTAATAAATTCTATTACATTTCTTTCACCATGTCTAGTTAATGTTTCTTTCATTATATTTCTTATCGAAGAAGATTTAACTCCTGTATCAGTATGTACTATTAGTTTATTTAAATTATTTATAGTACCATTACTTAATATAATATCAATATAATATCCAGCTTTATCAAGACCCGAGTCCATTACAGTTGCATCAAATATATTCTTTTCAAATTTAATCAAACTAGACATAAATGTCTGAGAAATGTATATTAGTAGATTCAAAATGTCAGACAGTCCTTCTTTAGTACGAGTTGATATTGGAACAATATTATTTACTTTTCTTTGTTTAGTATTATCAAGATATAGTTCTGAAATTATCTCTTTTTGTTCCAACTCGTATTTTAAATCCATAATTTTTATATTAAATTCATTTTTAACCTGGTCAGTTTGAATATTAAAAGCTTTTTTAAAATTCATTTCTTTCGAATTAACCCAATCTGGTATCATATCAATTTTATTTGCTGCAATTATAAAAGGAATATTATTATTTTTTAGAATAGAAATACATTCCTCTGTCTGAGGTTGGATTCCTTTAATAATATCAATTACTAAAATTGCAATATTACATAACGTTGATCCTTGTTGTCTTAAAGCTGAAAATGCTGAATGACCTGGTGTATCTATTATAATAAATCCCGGAATTAAATGTTCTTCAATTTTAAATTTGTTTTTTATACTTTTACTAACTTCTTCAATATCATTAACATCTACGAAATATGATCCTATACTCTGGGTTATTCTACCAGCTTCTTTTTCAACTTTATTAGTATTTCTAATAGAATCCATCAATGAAGTTTTTCCTGCATCAACATGTCCAAAAATACTAATTATAGGTGATTTAAATTCTTTTTTATTAATTTTTTCATTAAATTCTTGCATTATTATTTATATAGTTTTATATGTTTATGTAAATAAAAATTAATCAATTTTTTTGATTTATTATTGTTGAATATACTATATTTTATTTGAATAATGGATTCCATCCATTGAATCCATTTATAAATTTTTCTATAAATTCATCTAATTTTTTTTCAGGGCTAGTAACATAAGCATGTCCAAAATCTACTATCCATATTTTTTCTTTATCATCAATCATAAAATTATATCCTGTTATATCTGGATAACAAATTCCAATTTTTAATAAATCTTTTATAATTTTTCTAATTGATTCATATATTTCAATAGGTACATCTTTATCATTTTCCCCATAAAAATCAGAAATAGACATACCTTCAATTTTTTCTAATTTCAATATATTTTCATTATATGATAATACTGTTGGGCTAGGAATATCTAAAAAATTAGTTATTCTGTTTAACATAAATTCACTGTTTGTAACATTTTTCTTAACGAACATAATAATCGATGTTTACATTGTATTGAATTAAATGTTCAACTTTAATATTAAAACAATCAAAATAATCAAAACAATAATTATAAATGAATAAATAACATATTTATCATTAGATATCACTATTAAGTTTTTTGATTTATCTATAGAATTCCATATATTATTTACATTATTATAATTAAAATTACATAACACTAATGGTTTTGATATTTTATTAATATTAGTTAAAAATGTTTTTTTTATGATTAGGTTATTATTATTTATTGAAATATTTTCATTAAATAGTTTATTATTGTTAGAATTAAAAAAAAATTTATTGTTATTATCTACATTTATTTTATAACCATAATTACATAAATTATTTAATATTGTATTTTCATTTTTAATTTTTTTTGATTTATAGTCGTTTATTTTTGTAATAATATCTAACAAGTCATCTTTAAATCCAATAAAACATTCTATTGATGGGAATGATATTATACCATCACTAAAACAAAATTGTGGATCATTCTTGTAATATTTCTTTGTATAATTAATTAAATTATCTATTTCATTTTCTTGTGAAAAAATATATGGAATATCTGTTTTTAAGAATGTATTAATAATCTCTTTTTCATAATTAACAATTAACGTAGATGAATAATTTACTACTAATAAAATATAATTTTCATCAAGATATTCAATATATTTAAGTATTTGATCATATTTATATTTTTTATTATATATTTGAATTATATCATATTTAATATTATATTTTTTACATGAATTCTCAAAAATATAATTTATCTTATCGTATTTATTTTTAATTGCTAAGCATAATAATTTCATTATATAGAAACTTTAGAAAATGTTTAATTAATAACTTAAAAATTGTTAGGACTAATTATTTCCCTAAAGGTAAAAAATTGATTAACTAATCTGTTTAAATAGTTAATAGTTTATATTATTAAATATGGGAGTCCCTGGATTTTTCCTTTGGCTTAGTAAGAAAGCTAAAACATTAAAATGTAAAGATGATTTAATTATGAAAAGAATAATTGATGTAAAAAAAGTATCTGATGGTGCAGATCCTGAAGATATAAAAAGTAGAAAAGAAATTGATTGGTTTTTAATAGATACTAATTGTTTGATTCATCCTGTATGTTTCAAAATATTGGCAGAAGCTAATGATGATATATCAAATAGTAAATTAGAAGATAAGATGATGAATGCTGTAATTGAATATACAGAAAAATTAATTGAATTTGTCTCACCTACTATAGGTGTTTATTTGGCTATAGATGGTGTAGCCCCAGTAGCAAAGATAAAACAACAAAGATATAGAAGATTTTCATCAGTTTATATGAGAAATTTGGAAAGTTCTATTAGAAAAAAACATGGTAAAGAAAAAAGAAGATTTTGGAATAATTCTGCAGTAACCCCTGGTACTGAATTTATGGAAAGACTTCACCATAAGATTATAAATTGGTTAAAGAATAAAAAGTTTGAAACAAAAGTTATTTATTCATCATGTAAAACTCCATCTGAAGGTGAACATAAATTATTACAATTTATTAAAGAAAATAAGAGAGAAAATAATATTTTAAAGTATGTAGTTTATGGACTAGATGCCGATTTAATTTTTCTTTCATTAGCTGCTAATAATCCTAATGTATATTTATTAAGAGAAGCACAAGAATTAGATAAAAAAAATTCATCGAATGAATTAAATTATGTATCTATTGATTTTATGCGTGATTTTATATTTGATATTATCAAATCAATTATTGAGCATAAGAATATGGATTTAAAAATGTCTGATGAAGAATCAAAATCTGATGGAGAAGTTATTAATTTGAATGACTCTAATAAAACAGATGTAATAAAAGATTTTATTTTTATTTGCTATTTATTAGGAAATGACTTTATACCGCATTTACAATCTATTAATATTTATGATGGTGGAATTGATTTTCTATTAGATTCTTATTCAGATTTACTTATATCAAATGGATTTAGTGATTTTATTATTAAAAAATATGGTTCTGATTCTATAAATCATAGTATTAATCAAAAAATGTTTGCTGAACTGATTGATCTAATTGCATCTCAAGAAAGTGAAAATTTAAAAAATGCTTATGTGTCTAATAGAAGAAAACATAGATGTCAACACAGTGATCCTTATGAAAGGGAGATGTTTAAGATAGACAATTTAGATTTTAAGATTGAAGATCCTATTAAATTGGGTTCAGGTGAATCTGTTGAATGGAAAAAAAGATATTACCAACATTATTTCAAGAGTTTGGATAATTGTGACGAAGATGATTATAATAATCATGTAGGAAGTATGGTTGAAGAATATATTAGAGGTTTAAAATGGATTACAAGGTATTATTTTGATTCATGTCCAAGTTGGAACTGGTATTATCCGTATGACTATCCTCCATTTTTGGAAGATATAAGAGATTTTTTGCATAATAAAAAAGATTATAGTATCAAAAATATAAAGTTTAAAATTTCCAGACCTATTCGTCCTTTTAATCAATTGTTAATGGTGTTGCCACCACAGTCTTCTTTCCTTGTTCCAAAAATGTTACAACCTTTAATGACTGATCCAGAATCAGAATTAGTTAAAAAGGGTGTATATCCAATAAGGTTTGAGATTGACTATATAAATAAACATAAACAATGGATGGGAATACCTCAACTACCACCTATTAATCTGGAATTGGTATACGATGCTTATAGTAAAGTTGAAAAAGAGATGATTGAATTATCTACAAAAAATGGAAAACTTGGAAACGATGTCAAAAGAGTTATGTATAGAAATAAAATATTTACTAATTTTATTTTTTAATTACATTTAAATTAATTTTATTTAAAAAATTAGTATTTAATTATTCGTATATTTAAAAATAAAATAATATATAAAATAAATAAATGAGCGTAGAAAAAAAATTCAACAAAATATCTCATAGAATAAATACTATAAAAGATATGGTTAAAGATAAAAACGTTGACTCTATTGTAGATTATGAAGTTGATACAGACATTGAAGTTGATGAAAATTTAACTTCAGATGATATTAGACATTTATTACCTAAAAAGTATTTAGATTTTAATAAAACAATTAAAGAATTAGGTGGAAAGTTACTTTATATTAAAAGTGGGTCAACTGGTCACACTTTCAAAGGAGTTCATCCAGAAGGTAGTAGTAATTATAGTTATGCAGTAAAAATTGTAGCATATCCAAAAAAAGAAAATTATGGAGATTTATTTAATGCTAAAAGACCAGAAAATGCTGAAATATTAATGATAAAAATTTTAAGTTATTTTGTTAGAAATAACCAGTCACCTCATATAATTTTACCAATCACTACATTTAATACAAGTATTAAACCATTTTTAAATTTACCAAAAAATAATATTGTGAACAACAAAAGATTTGATTTATTTGTAAAAAGATATAAAAAGGGTGATTATTATGAAAATGTGTCAGTTTTAATTTCTGAGTGGGCTAATTCTGGTGATTTACTAGATTACGTAAAAAATAATTATAAAACTTTTCAATTAAAACAATGGAAAACAATATTTTTCCAAATTTTATCTGTATTAGCAATAATACATGCTAAATATCCATCTTTTAGACACAATGATTTAAAAGCTAATAATATTTTAATGAATGAAATTGATAGCAGTAATACTGCTTCAAAGTTTCAATATAAAATTAATGGACAATCATTTGTAGTACCAAATATTGGTATTCAGATTAAGATTTGGGATTTTGATTTTGCATGTATACCAGGATTAGTTGATAATAATAAAGTAGAGGCTGAATGGACTTCAAAAATTAATGTAAACCCGGTTAAAAATAGATATTACGATATTCATTATTTTTTCAATACATTTACAAAGAAAGGATTTTTTCCAGAATTTTGGACAGATGAATGTATTCCAGTAAAAGTTAGAGATTTTGTACAAAGAATTTTACCTGATAAATATAGAAAAGGACCAAAGGTTAGTGATAGAGGAAGAATATTGGTTGATGATGAGTTTTTAACTCCAGACGAAATTTTAAAGACTGATAAATTATTCAAGTCAATGAGAGTAAATTGAATGGATTTATATATTTTAATTTTAGAAAATCTTAGTAAGATTTTCTAAACTTATGTTATTCATTTATAATTAAAGTTTTCTATTTAGATATAACAGTTGGTATATTTATTTTATTGTATATAATGTATGATATAATTAAAATAACGATAAACATTATTATATACATAGAAGAATCAATACTAGAGGTTTCAGTATTACCATTATTAATATTTGTATCTTTTGAATCCACTGGTTTTGTTAACGAATTAGGATCTGTTGATTGAGTTATATCATTTTGAGATTTAGGTTTTACAATGATCCAATTAAATATATCTGCTACACTTTCCCATTGATAAGGATATTTATGTATAATATCTAAATATGTATGCTTTTTATTTTCCATTTCATCGACAGGATAATGTAAATAATAGTCAGAATTTCCATCCTTAATTAAATTATCAATTATTGGTTTATAAACTTCTTTAGTTAATCTATAAATTATAATCATATAATTTTCAGTATATTTACTTTTTTTAATAGCAGCAAAGTAAAAGTCTCCAGAAGTATTAAAATCATTTGTTTCTTTACCATTAAATTTTTTAGTAATATTTACAGGGTAAAATCCGTAGTTTTCTATTGGTGTAGTTTTATTATTTCTCCATATTGATTCTATTTTACTTAGTTTCATTGTAATATCATGACCATAATTATATAAACTTGGTTTTACATTAATACTAATTGAATTACTATCAGTAATTATTTTAATATTATCTTTTGTAATTAAATTATTATCAAAGTCATTATGACCCAATATATAAAATTCATTTAGTTGTCCATTGTGTATAGAATTATTAAAATCCATAAAGTAATCATTATGTGATATTGTTGTTTTATAGTTATCTTGATAAGAGCTACCAAATTTGAGAACATAGTAAGAAAAAACTATTTTTTCTTCTTTTAGTAATTGTATATAGTAATCAATACTTTTTTTTCTAATATTTTTATATTCTAATTTGAAATCATCAAAAGAAGATATTAAATTATTAAGTTGAAATGTATAAAGGTAAGCATATTTGTTTAACTCATTTTTTCCTCTTAATACAAATGTTAACCAAATCATAGGATATTGTATTCCTTCTTCTGAAAGATAATAACAGAAATAAAATGGTTGTCCGTTATCTAATTTATGTAAAAGAAATCTAAAATGAAGTTGTGTTTGAGTACCTCCTTGGTGAGTAGTTTCAGAAAATTTAATTTCAATTTCTTGTTCACATTCTCCAATAATATCTTTAAAATCAGGATAAGAGTTTATTTCAGGTTTTTTAATAGTAACATGTTCAAGTATATCTATAGTTTGATTATTTCCGTCAAAATCTGTATGACCGACTAGAGTAAAGTTATCATGATTAGGAACAGTTATTGGAAAACTGTCAAAATTTTTATCATCGTTATTATACCCAGGTAATTGTGTTTTTTTATAAATATAATTATCAGGATATGAATTAGTAAACTTTTCGATATCCCCATTAGAAGAGTAATAATGTATCATATATTCTTCTTTAGATATAAATTTTTAATTATTAATATATAAATTTGGTGAATTATCTGTAATTACTATTTTATCTGGAATTAGTGAATTTATGGTTTCACTATAATTATCTGCTTGAAAAGTTAGATTATCAGTTTGTGTATTAGTATTATAATCAATATATAATTTATTATCAGTTTTCTTTTCTATAAAATTAAGATTCTCTTTTGAATCATTTGATTCTGAAAGATTATAAGTAAAATTTTTATTATTTCCATCTTTAGAATCTTTTGCTAACAATGGAATGTTATTATTATTTTTGTCTACAATATTAATATTTTTTTGTCTATTATTGTTGTCAATAATAGATTCTATATCTGTAGATATTTTTTTATTAAATTCTAAAATCGATAATCTAGAAATTTTAAATACTCCAAACTTATTAGCAAATTTACTTTGGCTAACAAATACATTATCAGTATCATCAAATTCAAAATAAAGTTCAATTTGAATTTTAATCTGACCTTCTAACTTAGATTGTTTTGATTTTTTTGAAATATCAATAAAATGATAGTTCATTAATAATATAATTGGTTGAATTTCAACAATTTTTTTATCTGTAAAATATAAAACATTATTTAAAATCTTTAGATCTGAAAACTTGAAATTAGAATTTGAATTAATTTTACCTTCAATAAATTTAATTAAATTATTTATTTGTTTATGTGATGATTTAAATTTTTTTGATACTTTTGTAATTGTATATTCTGGTTGTGAAATTAGAACTTCAAAAAAATCATATATTTGTTCAGCAAGTTTATCTTCTAAATTTTCAGAGTAATATATCGAAGCACTAGACTTTCTATTTTCTTTACTATCATTAATTGAAGATATTTTATTATTATCTGATAATGATATTTTATTTATTTTATTGTAAAAATCATTACTTTTATTAATTTCTAAATTAGATTTTTTTGATTCAATATCTTGCGATGTATTTTCATGATTATTAAAACAAATACCTTCTCCGTCACAATTATCTTTATCGCTCTTAGTATCATCATTTGAATATAATGATATTTTATAATCTTTATTTAGTACAGGATTAATTTTATAAGCACAATAATTAAATAATTTTTTAATAAAGTTTCTACTGGACATATTTACAAGTAGAACAATAATTATAGTTAGTAATAATATATTTATTATTTGATCATAAGTTAGTTTCATATATAATTACTTTTACAAAAAAAAACTAGTTTTTTAACTCACTAAAAAAATAGTTTTTTAAATTTAAAATATGATTAAAGAAAATCCATATATCCAGTTTCTTCTTCACCATAACCATCTTCATCATCTAAATTTTCATAATCATCGATATCAAGAGCTTCACTTTCTTCTTTTGAATCAATCTCTTTATTAGTTTCTTCTTCTGTTTTTTCTAAATTATTTTTATTTATTAAACCTTTGTTTTCGTCGTCTATTTCTTGAGAATTAAGTAATTCTTCATATGATCCTATAACTCTTAAAGATTCATCAATATTTGGAGCATTTATATTAACAATTTTATAAAATTTTCTTATGGCAATATTATCAAAAGGAATTCGATAAAAATCAAAATTATAATCAATTAGTTTAATAATCATATATGCTAAATTTTGATTAATTTGTTGAGAATTGTTATTATAATCAAGTAGTCTATTTAAATTATAAATTAAATAAAATAATAATTTTGAATCAAGATTATTTAATGGAAATAATACATCAGAGTTTATGAAATCAAATCCTAAATTTTGATTAAATTTATAATTTTCATCATTTGTAAGTAATTTATCCATTGGAAAATTCATAATATATTTCCAATGTTTAAAAACTGATTTAGAATTATTTTCATCTTTAGTCTCAAATTTTTTAATATTATTAATAGAGTCATTTACAATTTTCATTTCCTTTTTAGCATATATAGATATATCTTTCTTTCTGAATTTTACACTATATAAAATTCTAATAAATTTATTAATTATTTCTCTTATATTTTGACTTTTAAATATAATAATTGATGACATAATATCTTTAATTTTATTTGAATCTATAGATTTTTCATTATCTACCTTTTTATTTAACAAATTTAAATTAAAGTAAAAGTCAGGTAATCCTAAATTTAATAATTTATCTTTGATTGAACTTATTATTGTTAATTTTGAAAAAGTCTTAATTTCAGTAATTTTAGATGATCCAGAATCAGAATATCCTAAGTAATTCAAATTGATTGCATCATAATAAACTTTCATATTTTTCTTACTATCTTTATAATAATATAAATCTTTATTGAAATATTTATTATTTTCTTCATAAAATATTTTATTGTCTTTATCAAATATATAAATTTTATTTTTAATCTGATTACCGTAATTATCATGGTCAATTATATAATATGTTGAATCCATATATATTTCTTTTGAACCAATTTTAATAGATTTTCCTAAAATTGATTTTAATCTTTGGCTAAAATCATTTACATATTTAATTATATTTAATTTAGTATGACCTTCATATCTTTTATTAAATTTGTTTAAAATTAGTTTTCTTTTATCAAAATCATTTTTAATCTTAATTTCTACTTTTTTAGATTCTTCAATCATAATTTTTATTCGATTATCATTTAATTTTTTGAGGTTTTCTTCTAATTTTAAATAGTCTTTTTCAGTGTAATTATATGAATCTGGGTCTAACTTGCATTTTGAACATTTGGTTCCGTCATTTTCAAATTCATGATTAGTGCCGTCTAAACAATGTTCTTTTACTAGTTTACTTAAATTATTAATTTTGATTTGTTTTAATATTTTATCATATTGGTTAATAAATTCATTAGAATTTAAGTTAGAATTACTATTTAATATTTTTGTTACTTCACTATATTTTTTATTACATTTAGAACATACTAAATCTATTTTATTAAATCTATTTCCACTATCTTTTAAATAAGACCAATTATGAAATTTTCCATCTACACAATTAGTAATATACTGAGGTATTTCATATTTTTTTTCATCATTACTATTTATAATTTCTAGTTCTTTGAAAGTTGAATTACAAATTTGTGATATTTTAATTAATTTAGTATGCAAATCTTTATTATTAATTGTGTCATCTTTAGTTATAACACTACTGTCGATATTAATCATTTTTACTTTTTTGGTAACAAATGATATTCTGTTAGTAGTTTTATCTATTTTAATTTTTAAATTAAATTGAGATTCTATTGTCTCCATTAATTCATCATCTTTGTAAAGTCTATTTAATTTGTCTAGTATTCTATTTACAATAATTTCATATTGGTATGATTTTTCTTTGATAGAATAATTAGCTTCAATTATAGTATTAAATAAATCTACTACTGTATTAATAATAGTTATTTGAATAGTAGAATTGAATCCTTTATCATTTTCATAATCCCATAACCAAAAATAATTTGAAGTAAATACACAACTAAAATAATATAAAATATAACATAATATTGGATATTCAAGAATACTTTTTTTATTACCTTCTCCAAGTAATAAATAAATATTACCAAATAGATTTTTTTTAATATTATTATAAATTAGAAAATTACATCTCTTATCAGTTTTTAGTCCCATTATTTGTCCAACATTTAATTCAGATATTAAAATCAAAATCATATAAGATAATACATTGTTATATTTAATTTTTTTGAATTTATCAGTATCCATAGAACTTGTTAAAAAAATATCATCTTCAAATTTAAAAAAGAAAAGATTAGATATACTTAATCCATATTCTTTTGATGATTCTTCAATTCTATTTTTTGGTTGATCTTTAAGATATTCAGTATGAATAAGTATCATATCTAATATATCTTTAATAACAGTTCTTCTTCTTAATCTTTCTATTGGTGTTCCTCCGAGATAAGCAGAAAGATTAATTGAAAAACAAATTTTTTCTAGATTTTTTTCTATATTTCTAATACCTCTTGTGAATTTTGAATACTTTTGAATTTTCCATAAATCTTCATTTACACCTAGTGATGTTGTAAGGAAAACATCTAATTCAGCTACATATGTTCCTGTTGTTTGGTATTTAGATAAATTCAAATGTTCTTCACAACTTTTGCAAATATAATCACCATTATCATTAGTTTTAACATATTGTTTTACAAAATTAAAAACAATTTGATTAAAATCTTCAACTCTGGATTTAGATAGTCTTGCTAATTCTCTAACTTTGAAGTGATGAAAACAAATTGGTCTATCTTTTTCTTCTTCTAGAGAAATATCTTCTTCTACACGATCAGTTACTACTAATGTATTTTTTCTTTTAATTAGACCTGTGTATTTTTCAATTTCATCATCTGTAATTACAGGTAATCTTATTATATCTTTTCCTTTTCCGGGTACAAATGAATCCAACTCGTCCGGAATAATTTTTTTATCAATTATTTTATTGATATAACCATAATTGAAAATATTTTGTGATATTTCATTTTCAAAATTAAAATCAAAAAATTTATAACTATAAAAATTAATAATGTTATCGATATCATAGATTGATAAATCTGAATATCCTTTAACTTCATTTTTAATTTTTTCTTCTAATAGATTTGAATATAAATAATATATTTTTTTAATATTTATCATTATTTTCTTACTTTCATCAATTGTATCTACATTTACATATTCTTTCATATTTAGTTTATCATTTTCATTATCAAATAGCCAATAAAATAGTTTTTCTTTTGGTTTATTAAATGTTTCTGTAATTACCGACTCAAATGATTTAATACCATTCTTATCATTCATTATATTATTAACATCTATTAAATCATTTTTAGAAAAATCGTTAAGAGCCTTATAACTAGGATTCCAAGCTACACCAACGATATTAACATCAACAGAATCATTACTTATTCTATATTCAATCTTGTTATCAGGATTTTTTTTTTTGTAAAGGATATTTGCGTATCTAATACACTGTACAGTCTCTGAAGTTCTAAAATTAAAACCATCTTTACTCAAGTCTCTAAAATTAATATAAAGGTAATTTCTATAATTTTCAAGTTCATTGAGCATGTCTATATCAGAACTTTTTTCTGAATCTTCTAATTTTTGAATTATTTTTATTTCTTCATTATCATTAAATGATACGATTAATCTATGAATCATTTGTTGAAAAAATAGTTTTTCTGTATCACTTTTAGCTTTATCATTTTTTTGATTATATTTTGAGTGAAGATTTTTAATTTTTTCCAATTTATTTAATAATAATTTGATTTTAGTATCTTCTTTTTGAGAGATAACATTTGTAGGATCATCAATCATATTTTGATAAGTATATTTTTCTGTATCTTTGTGATATCTTAAAAATTCTTCAGTTATAGGAATTAAAATTTTACTTTTAAAAAGAAAATTAACAATTTGTTTATTGGTTTTAACATTTAGATCTTTTTTAATTTTTATTTCTTCTAAAAACGAGTATATTTCTGTAGCTAATCCACTATTTATTTGTTTTATTGTTAAGAATTTTTGCAATAATATAAAATCAATTAATTTAGTATCTTTAGATCTTACAATATCAATAAATTTATACTTTGTTTGAGCATCATTATTTTCACTTATTTTTTTTATAAGTTCATCTTTTTCTTCATTAAATAATTCATTGTATATTAATGATTTTATTAAATTATGAAAATTATCTTTAATTAAAATGTTTTTACTGATATAATCTTCACCAACTTTTTCAAAAAAATTAATTGTAGATTCAAATTTAATTGGATTATTTTTAAGAATAATTTTAATTTTTTCAATATTATTTGCTAATTTGTTTACATTTTGAAAATTTTTAATAATATTAAAAATGGATACTATTTTTGAATTAGTCTCACTATTAAAAAAGTTTTCTATTTTAAAAACATTATTTTTTTGATTTTTACTTATTTCAATAATATTTGTTGTATATAAATCTCTTCCAGATTGATAAAAATAAGCAATAGAGAAAAGTATATAATATGCATAATACTTTAGTAAGAAATCATTAAAAAATTTATATTGATCGTCGGTTGATTCTTTATTTTTTTCTTTACTTGATTCAAATATTGAATTAAAATAATTTCTATTTTCTTTTTGACTATATTCATTAAAATTTTTAATTGTATCAATAATTAGATTTTGAAAAGTAACAAAATTTTCATCTTGGTTCAATTTATCTATAATTTTTATTTTTTTTATAAAATCATAAAAATTATCTAAAATTTTACTAAAAATGTTATCAAGTTTATTATCTAATAATTTTATCATATAGAAAGATTTAGATTTAAATTCTTTTTTTTTGTATATTTTTGGTTTAAAAATTTTTTGTTTTTAATTAATTTTATCTACGTTTATATATATATACGATGGTCGATAAATTCCTTACTGAAGATCTAAATGATTTAATCACTGATGTACAAACAGAAAAAATAGATTTACCTAAATGGTTAAATATTATTGGTAACAAATCTAATCAATCTAATGTAAATAATATTTTAGATTCTGTCACTTCACAATTAAATGATAATTTATATAATAATAATTTGTCTGCAACTTCTGATGATGTATTTGGTAACAAAGACAATAATGATATTTTTGTTAGACAAACTGGTGGAAATTCTCGTGAATCTGATGTTATTGGTTCTGAAGATATCAATAATTTGATTGCTATGTTAACATCTGATAAAAACAATAACGATGAATTTGATACTGTAACTTCTGTTACTGATACTGATCAATTAGAAGATAATTTAAAAGCTGCTCTAAGCAACATTAACGAAAACCAACAAGATGGTGGTGCTAAAAAATCTAAGAAATCTTCTAAAAAAGCTTCCAAGTCATCAAAGAAGTCATCAAAGAAGTCATCAAAGAAGTCATCAAAGAAGTCATCAAAGAAGTCATCAAAGAAGTCATCAAAGAAATCTAAAAAATCTTACAAAGATTGTGGTGCTGATCATTTAACTGGTGGTGCTACAAAATCAAAGAAGTCATCTAAGAAAGCATCTAAGAAAGCATCTAAGAAGTCATCTAAGAAGTCATCTAAGAAGTCATCTAAGAAGTCATCTAAGAAGTCATCTAAGAAGTCATCTAAGAAATCTCAAATGGGTGGTGCTAAGAAATCATCTAAGAAAGCATCTAAGAAAGTATCTAAAAAATCATCCAAAAAAGTATCTAAAAAATCATCCAAAAAAGTATCAAAGACTGGTTCTAAGAAACATAAGGATATGCACAGTCAAGAAATGGAATCTGCTCCTAAACCAACTAAAGAAGCTGCCAAACCTGCTAAGTCTGAAAAGAGAGCACCAAATCCAGCTTTAGCAGCATTTGCTAAATTATCTAAACATGTTTCTGAAAAATTAGATATTCCAAATGGTCCAAACGCTAAAAGAGTTGCAGGAGCTGCAAATAGAGAAATCAAAGAAAAGAATCCAGGTATGCCCCCAGTTGATGTAGCTGAAGCTGCTATTAAATTAATAAATGAAAACACAGATAGATTTAAAAAGATATTAGAAAATCTTTTAAAATAAATTAATTCGTTATGCGAAATGAATATCTGTTTAGCTTCGCTAAATAAAATTGAATCAAAATAAAAATATTTTATATTTAGAAAGATTAAATTAACCTTTCAAAAAATAAAAATTAATTACATAATTACTTTTGGTTCAGACCCTTTTTCTATAACTAAAACTTGAGCTTGGTTTTTTCCATAACCTCCAAATGCTTTTGACATGGCAACATCTGTAAACCATAGTCCATTATCACAAGAAGAATTAATTATATCTTCTTGTGGAGTATGACCAATAAACATTTTATTTATCTTATAAATTTTTTTAACTGGATTAAATATAGAATTACATACTTCATTATTTTGTTCTAAATTGTTAGATCTTGATATTCTTCCAAATTTTCTATTCCATAATGGAGATATATCATATGTTGATTGATCTATGTCACTTGAAAATAATTCTTTTTCTACAATTTCTGGTCCAAGTAAAATCTGATGTTTGGCTATTTCTTTTTTATCTAACATGTTAAATAAGTATGCTGTTAGGATATTATTCATTTCTTCTATTCCAACATCATTTGGATACATTTCAGCAATTATAGGAAGTACGCCTGCATGTACAAATAAATAATCACCAATTTTTAAAACTAATTTTCTAGAACAGGCTAAATATTCAGCAATAGGATTACCAGGTTGAAATGCAAAATTTCTAGCTTCTAAATCTGTTACATCTTTTGGAATTTCACCTTCGTATATTTTTTTACCATAATTATCTTCTTTTTCAAATCCTTTAATACCTTTATATGAAACATAATCCATTCTCCCAACTACATTCATTATCTCATGATTACCAACTAAACTATATACTGCACCTCCTTTCTTTAGTGCTTTTAGATGTAAATCTGTAAAAAATTTAAGAATTTTAATATCAGAATTTTCGTCAGGATTAGTAGATTCCGGATTATGACAAGGTAAATTTCTACATCTATCAATTTGATCTCCAATTTGAACGATTACGTTATCTCCACCTACCCACTTGTATCTTTTAGTAGAGTTTACATCTAAATTAATATCTTCTTCCAAAACTTTTGCAAGCTTTAAACATTGTATTGTTTTTTGGAAATCACCATGTAAATCTCCAATAACTATTATTCTATCTACTGGAGGAAGAACATTTTTTTCATATATATTATCACTTTGAAATCTAGAACATTTTTGATTATATACTTCTTTAACTTGATCTCTGAAATTATTAGAAAAAGCTGACATATACAAATATTTAGAAAATAAATATTTATTTATAAAACACAAGTGTTAATTTATTGAGCTTTTTATTTGCTTCGAAAAATATTTATTTTCAATGAAATTTATATAAAAATAGAATCAATATTAATTATAGATTCTATTTAATTTAATTTAAAATTCAGCATAAGTTTCTCCACCGAAAGCAGATACATTAAACTCGGAAGTAGTTGGAGCTGGAGCTGGAGCTGGAGCTGGAGCTGGAGCTGGAGCTGGAGCTGGAGTTTGTTTAGAAGGTTTATTTAATCTTTCTAATTTATCAATTCTGTTAGAATTATCCATTATTTTTTCTGAATTATCATTTACTTTAGGATGAATGTGAAATCCTGCATGTAAATCATCTTTGTCTACAGTATTATTACCTTGAGGTAATACATTATTTAGGTCAGAAGTTTCTGGTTCAGATTGAGTTTCGGAAACTTCTGGTTCTTCGTAATTTACTCTTTCTTCATCTTCTACTGATTGTGTTGAAAAAGCTGGTTCTGGTTCAGAATATAAATTTGATTCTAATTCAGGAACTTGTTCTTGATCTCTTTCTTCGCTATCTTCGTTATCATTTTCGTCTGATACTGGTTCATCCGAAAATTCATAGTTAACTTCTGAATTATCATTTTCTGAATATTCATTTGGTTCTGAATAGACAGCAGGAATTTCTTCATTTTCATCAAATACATATTCTTCAGCATCTGTTGATTCTTCATAATCATTAGATTGAATTCTAGAAGCTTCTTCAGAAATTGTAGCAGCTACTACTTCATTTGCTTCATGGTAAGTTAAAGTTTGTAAAGAAATAACGAGAGCTACTGCAGAAATAATTGACATTGAGGAATCTTTAGATGCCATATAAGCAATACATACAAGAATTATAATTCTAAATACTTCATTTCCAAATAATTTTGCAATCTTTTTTGGAAGTTTTGGAGCAGCTAAACCTGCATAAAGTACCAAAAATAAACTTAATACAGAACTGATAACTGGGTTACCGTATACATATGTGTCTAAAATGTTGTTGGCACTTTTATTTGCTGATTCAATGAAATCCATTAATATATATAATATAAATGATATTTTTTTTATTGTTAATTATTTCATACCAAAAATACTTAAAGATTTTTATTTGAATTTCTTTTTTGATTAAAAAAATTGAGTATTTATCTAAATAAATATTTACTTAATTATTTAAAGATGGCTACAAAAAAAGTAATAAAAACAATTTTAACAAAAGAAGGATATTTATTAGTAAAAGAGCATTTTAAGGATTCAGAATTAAATTTTATTAAGAGTGAACTTACTGTGTCTCCTTCAAATGTTTTTTTGATGGGCAAAAAAAGTAAAGATACAGATGATCTATCATTCGAGGTATTTAGAGAAAGTGATGAATATTTATCAATTCCTAAATTCTATGGTATAAAAAAAATTGGAGAAGCAGATCAAAATGAAGAATTCTTAGGAGACAAAATGAAGATTGAATTTACAGGAAGTTTAAGACCCGATCAGGAAAATATTGTTAATGAAACATTAGAGCACTTGTTAAAATATGATGGTGGAGGAATATGTGTCGGATGTGGATCCGGAAAAACTGTAATGGCTATATATATTGCTCATATATTAAAAGTTAAGACATTAATTATTGTACATAAATCTTTTTTGTTAAATCAATGGAAAGAAAGATTTGAACAATTTTCTAACGCAAGAATTGGTATTATTCAACAAAAAAAAATAGAAACAGAAGATAAGGATGTAGTTATTGGTATGCTACAATCAATTGCAAAAGATAAATATGACTTTGGTATTTTTAGAGAGTTTGGATTGGTCATATTTGACGAAGCACATCATGCACCTTCTAAGTTTTTCTCACAAGCTTTACCATTAATTAGTTGTAAAAAAACTTTATTCTTAACTGCTACTCCAAAACGAAGTGATAGTTTAGAAAAAGTTTTATATTGGTATTTTGGAGATATTATTTATAAGGCACCTCCAGAAAAAAATGATAATGTTTTAGTTAAAATTATGAAATATAATATTACTCATGACAAGTTTAAAGAATCATTTATTCCATTTACTGGTGAAATAAATAGACCAAGAACATTAACTAGAATAGTTAAAATTACAAAAAGAAATAAGTTTATAATCAGATGTTTAAAAGACATATTATATGAAGAAGGAAGAAAAATTTTAGTATTAAGTGATAGAATTGAACATTTAGAAAAATTAAAAAGTTATTTAGATAAAGAAAAAATAGATACTAGTTTTTATATAGGTGGAATGAAACAGGCAAAATTAGATGAAGCAACTAAAGCTACTGTAATTTTAGCTTCATATGGAATGGCATCAGAAGCATTAGATATTCCAACTTTAAATACATTAGTAATGGCAACTCCAAGAAGAAGTATTGAACAATCTGTTGGTAGAATTTTAAGATCTAAACAAAATGTGATTCAACCCTTAATTTTAGATATTGTTGACATGTTACCTAGTATGGATAAACAAGGATTTCATAGAAGAAAATTTTACAAAAAATTAAAATATCAGATTAAATTAATTAACGTTGAAGAAAACGAAATAATAGCAGAAGAAGATATAACAGATTGTGTAATGAATACAGCAGATGATATGATAGATGAAGATACACTAACTCAAGTTGATTTCTTGGATTAATTTAACTTACATTCAATTTATTTTATTAAAAATTTCTTTTCAGATCTTTTTAATAAAAAAATTAATTACCTAACTTTTGTACCAAGAGCTTTTTCAATTTTAGAAAGAATTGAATTATTTCTTAGAGCTTTACCATTTTCATAAGTTTGAAGAATTACAGGTTGCATATTTAATTGTTGAGCTAATTGTTTTTGACTTAATTTCTTTGCTAATCGTGCTTGTGATATTTTTTTACCAATTGTCATACCAACATAATCATCTTTAGATAATGAACTGAAAC